>Ga0214542_1010081_pt1 | contig 14097 bp, 8 predicted proteins | sample CNSS1metaG_FD_160096 | JGI IMG/M metagenome (GOLD analysis project Ga0214542, IMG submission 160096) | Root nodule microbial communities from cowpea collected in UCLA plant growth center, Los Angeles, California, USA - CNSS1 | ecosystem: Host-associated > Plants > Roots > Nodule | place: USA...
TAATATTGAATATTTCATAATATTATGTTTTCTTTACCGTAATTTTTTTTCTTTTATAAAAATTAATATTGAAGTAGTTAGAACACGGGTATGGGTATGGGTACGAGATTATACCCGTTACCCGGTGGGGATGGGGATGGGAAAAAAGTTTGATACCCGTTGGGTTTGGGTATGGGGATGGGGATGAATTTTTTATGCGGGAATGGGTATGGGATAGCGAAACCCGTCCCCGCCCCGTTGCCATCCCTACTCGGGTGTGTTTGGTAGATTGGAGAGAGAAATATAGAGAGAAAAATTATTAGTAGGTTCGATAGAGAGTGAAAAAGTTCTAAAATATATTTGTTGATTTTTTTGTTTATTTATTATTATTTTTCACATATTTTACCTTACTGAATAATTATCCACTATTTTCAGTCCTTTTATTTATTTGTTTAAAACTAAAGTAAGCATGAATGAACGTGTGATCTAATCCAACCATAATGCGTGAGGTGTAAGCAACTGTGGTGTTGTGAGTTGTGCCCTTTCTTCTTTATATGTAATGGCCATTACCATTCTAGATTGCCAGAATGACCACATTACAACGTCACTGCCATTAAATAACTTTCAGTTTTTTCAGTCAACCATCAATAAATGTTTTCTAATAATATACTTCAAAATACTAATTTCAAGAAAAAAAAATAGTCGTCAATATTACAGTGGTTCAAACAAATTTACCTGATTACCTCGATATTATGTTAATCAAAAGCCGTTTTCAAAATTGATTTAAAATTAAATGCCAAAATTGTAGTGCGTTATTATTGTGAAAGCTGGAGATGAATTAAAAAGCACCCCCCACATGGCCAGCTGGCACTGCTTCATAAACAAGTTCCATCATCTTCAACGTTTCCTGACCAAACCTTATTAAATTCAATAAAAGTTACCAAATTTCAAATTTTCTTTATTTTTTATTTTGAGATTTTCATTCATTTATTCGTTTTTATATTTATTTTTCTTATTTTTGTCCGGTTTCAGATTTCATCCTCCACGAGAGCGTGTTTCTTTCTTCACACTGTTCATATTATAATAGGATAATCATTTTAAATTGATTTTTGGTATAACTTTTTTTTTTAATGTTCTTCTTCTCCTTGTCCTGTTACAGAATTCATAGAATTGGTCCTCCTTTGTGCTAGGGTTTCTTTCTACTTTTTGTCAAAAACTTCAGCCTCTTTCTTCTAAATGTATGAACGCCAGCTTCCAACACAAGAATTCAAATATTCCCAATTCCAAAGTCCAGCTACACAACCAACCTTCAATTAAATAAATTAGATATAAACAAACAAATCATATAAAGTTAGTAACATAAATACTAAAGAAAATAAATAAAAAGTAAATTAATAAAGACTGAAAGTGAATACCTGACACAGCACGTAAAGCAACTGGACCAACGTAACAGACGGTCAACGGCATCACGGGTAACGGAACGGTTCCTAACGGTGGAACTACCCAGGAGCCAAATGGAAACGGCGGCCATTGACGGAAAATTAACGAACACTGCAGACAGAACCACTGATATGGGTCACGCAATTGATCAACGGAGTCCAAATCACCAATTAACTTATGTTAATGTTAGGATTTAATTTAATTAATTCAATTGGCAGATTTTATGCCTCGAATAAAGGCTTATATGTGGATTTCATGATGTATGTTTTCTGCAATTTAACCATGGAAAAGGCAAAAATGACAATCGGTCCAAAACTCTGCTTCCATAGCAAAAGTTATGTACAATAGCAATTGTGTGTGTGGGTCCAGTGTCATAGATCTATGGGGAAATGCGCCAAGAAGACAATTCACCAATCTGCTGCTCCAGACGACGAAATCAAAACTCGCCGGAGAGGACTCGCCGCTACCTCCAAACCGCTTCGCCGGAATCCAACTCTGGCGGCAGATCAGGGCGCTAGGGGTGGGTAAACCACCGCAATAGCAGTAAAATGGAGAACGAACCTGTAAAATTAAATTGAAAAAAAAATCAAAGATCCTGGGCCTTGGACATGACAGAGAGACGGCTGGGCCTGGGCTCGAAGGCCGCTCTCCTCCTTTGCTGATGAGAACTGGGCCGAATAAGCGCGGTTAGGGCACGTTTCACCCACTCGCCCTCCACGCCTCCGATCCTCACGAGCGAGTTCTTCATCGCGGATCTGCGCATGTTGAGGCGATTGGAAGGGTACGAATCGGCGTGGTGGTTGTTGCTGCCAGTGCTCTTGTGGAGGCTGCATCGGAAGGAGCCAGGGTGTGTGGTAGGGGAACACATGCAGGTTTTCTTGTGGCCAGAGATGGGACGGCTGTTCTTGGTGATGATCTGGTTGGAGATTGAGCGGTTGGGAGAGATGGAACGGGGGTCGATGGAGAAGCGTACGGAAGAGGAAGGAGGAGTGGGCGAGTATAGATTGACACGTGTGGGGGAAGCCGCACGGTGATGAGTGTGGTGGTTTGTGTGGGAGTTTTGGTGACGAGTGTTGGTGAAGAAGGTGGAGGAGGGAGAGGAGAAGGTGGAGCCTGTGGAGGAAGCAAAGGCTGAAGAAGGGGAAGAGAAAGGGGTTTTGGATGTGGTGTAGGAACAGAATCTGGTGGAGGGTGAGAGAGAGCGTAGAACGGGTCCACTTGACTTTGTTCTGGAAGATGAGGAAGCCATTGAAAGAGGAGAGAAAGGAAGAGATAGAGAGCGAGAGTGAGAGGGAAGAGGATTGGTCTCTCTAAGGACCCCTATGGGGAATTGGTTTGGCAAACCTAGCGAGTCTCGGAGGCCGGTTTTAAAGATGGGAGTCTGTGAGGGTGAAGAGTTAATAGGCTCAAAGGGAAGGGGTTTTTTCGACCTAGGTGATGTAGTTAATTAACTTAACCAGGGTTGAGTGGGGCTAGGTTGTGTGAGAAGTAGAACAGGATGAGGATTATGGGTAGGATCGGAATCCAACGGCTGGTGTGATGCGGACTCCTGATAACGATGGCAGGTTGAGCCGTTGGTGGAGTAAGGTTCCTAGAAGAGCGCAAAGGCTGACACGTATTGAATTATAGGGAAACGGTCGAAGGCGAATGTACCAGAAAGCCACTCCTCCTTTGTCGGTAATTATAGTGTCATTCGCTTCGCCACTTTTTTTTTTTTTTCTCCTGTGGGTCCTGTACTCCCAATAAAATTTTATTACCAAAGGATGAAGCCTCTTTGGTTGGTTCAACCCCTTGCTAGTCACATAACTTTGTCAATTTAGAGACCTCCATACAAAATTTATTTGGGTCAATGTAATTAATAAAATTTTTAATATTTATTTTATTTATTCTTAGCATCCTGAGACATTAATTACTAAGATTCATATATGATAATGATAATTAATTAAAAAGTATTGTAGATATGTTCTTTAAATACTTACTATAACTAACAATTTTATTATGAAATATATTACTTAGTATAAAATTACATTTACTATTAATATTTTTTTTATTAAATTCATATATATTTATATGAAATATGAGATATTTTTATGTCCACGGAACTAATATTTAGAATGATTATTGTAAAAAAATTAAATATTGATCAGTATGCATTTATTTTTCAAAGACTAAAGGAATAGTAATAAAATCGTGCATAAAATAAAAACAAAAATACACAAAAACTGCAATTTAAAATATTAACTTAACTTACTGATTATAACAAATTATTTAAAATAGTGATGTATATAATTGTGATAATATACCTTTATAAGATATTTTATTCTTCATTTCTGATATCATTTTGTAAATATTTTAGTTTACATCAAATAAAAATATATATAATATTTTTGTATACTTTATTTCATTACTTAGTACACCTCTTTCAAATGTAATTGTGAAAAAAGAAGGTAAATTCAAACTCTAAAAACTAAATTATATATTTTTATAACATGATTTAGTTATGAACTAAGTAATAATTAAATATATATATATATATATATATATATATATATATATATAATATTTTTTTATCAATACATCAAAGTAAAATTCTGAAAAAGAAAATATTTTTCTTGGTTATAGAAATAAATATGGTACAATATATGAAATACTGAATATTGAATAAAAATGTATACAGAAGTCAAATAAAAAGTAGTTGGATTACATAATTCTTATTTATGGAGCGTGACGAAGGAGATGATTGAGCCAGGCTTTTTTTTATTGCAACTTTTTTTTATTAATCATTATTTTAAACTTCACTATAGTATCTTTTCAGTTTTAAAAATTTTTAATATATATATATATATATATATATATATATATATATATATATATATATATTCAATGTTAAAGATATCAAACATACTTACTGCTAGAAAAGGTATACCACTAATTTTTATTACAACTATCAAGACACAGATTAACAATATAAAAGTTTATATTAGAATGCAAAATAAAAACATTTTAATTTTTTAAAGAATTTTCATAAAGATTTTTTATGTAATTCTTTAACTAGGTTTCTTAGTGTTTTGAGAGTTTTTTTTAATCTCGATAACAAATTTAATAAATAAGACAATTGGAATGTCTCAACCTATATACCACGAATAAAGAATAAATAAACTAATCAAACACCATAAACTCTCTTAAAAATTACATGAGATTGTGCCACAACACTAAAAGCAAAAACAAAAACATTTTCCCTAATACATGTTCAATCACAAAGAAGTATTTTGAGATGGCTAGTTAACAAGATGCTCTCTTAGTATTTCAAGAACAAACTTAATTTTTTCAAACTAGAAGAGGTATTACACATTCTATTTCAGGGCAAGTGAGGGTGTCTGTGTGTATTTTTTTTCACCTGAATTTAAATATAAATTCATCCAAATAAATTAATCAAGAAACCCAGTTAGTACTATTTCATTGTATTAAACATATTTTAAATTTTTTATACCTTTTTATTAAATTATGACATAATAATACAAAAAAGGTTATTAGAAGTAGAATTTCAATTGATAAAGGAATGTTTTTGCGGATGTAATATTAAAGAAGAATTCCGTTCTTGATGTTGTGACTTTTGGTATGGAATAATCATGATGCAAGAGAAAATTCATCTTTTATGTATGTTCAAGGCCTCGTTTTTTTTTTTATCAGGAATGAATAATTTATAATGTTATGGTAAAATAGAAGCGTATATATTGTACTGGCTAATTTCTTTTATAGTAAAAGAAAGTAAACAATAAGTATAAGATTAGGTCAATACGAATCTAAGTTTACATGGAAGTATAAGAAAATACCTACTATTCAGTGTGCACATAATATTTAGTTGTAGTAAGAAAAACTAGAGGAAACTTTATTTCAACGTAGACGTATTTTATTCAGAACAAATAAGTAGAATGGGGCTGTTATATTAAGTGTGTTTAGCTTGAACTTTTTCCTTGTGTATTTTTTTTTTTTATTAAAATACTTTCTTGTTCACTTTTTTTTATCAAAATCTCAAATATATTATAAGATTTTTTTAGTTTCAATTTGAAAATACATAACAGATTATTTTAAACAATATGGTAGTAATAACATGAGGTATGGATCACTTGTCAGTTACATTTTTTATTTTATTTTTTAATTTTTTAAAATTATTTATATCACATGTTATATTAATATTCATATATTTATTATTTTAATTTAATTTCAGTCTTAAATTTTTTTAAAATTTTTTACTTTTATTATCTTTAAATTAAGATCAAATTTAATTTTATACAAACGTTACAATAATATTTTTATCTTTATTTCATGTTGTCATTTCAATATTACATACTTTTACTATTTTCTTCTTTATATATATATATATATATATATATATATATATATATATATATATATATATATATATATATATATATATATCAATAAATAAATAAAAAGAACTAAAAATATAATAGCTTTTTATCCTACATAACGAGTTTTCTTAATATATCCTCTTTCATTTCTTAAGTGAAAATTAATTAAATATTAAATGAATAATCAGTAATAAAAAGGTAGTTAGTATTGTTTTAAACTTCAAAAATCATGTATAAATAAAAACGAAAATTATCTAAAAAATGAAAGAAATAATTATCACAAAAAAATAAATAAAATAGTAGCTAACGATAAAAAGCAATAATAACAATAACAATATTGGTTGATGAGTATGTAACCATATAGCCGAGTTTGTGTTTGAATTTAAGAGGATATGACGTTCTCCCCTCTCAAACAAGTGTTCGTAGCTGTTTTGTTAGACTAATTCAGATTGGTCGGTCTTCAAATTCAAATTTTCAACTATTTGACTTTTTACTTCATGCCAATTTTGTAACCCCACGTTGTGAAACAACATAGCATATGACTTTTTCTATGTTTATAACACACAAGATACTATTTTATATATATATATAAAAAAAGTGATACTAACAATTTATATTTCCTAAAAAAATCACACAAATGGCATGGTAGGAAAATAATAAAAAAGAAAATTTTCTTATTTGGTAGTAAAATATGGTATAAAGAAATATATTATTTTTTTATTAAGTCTATATATTTTATTTTTCACTCACCTCACCAGATAAAATACATAAATTTCATATTCATATTCATATTTTATAACAAATATATTTCAAAATTAATATTATTTTATTAAGATAACTATGTAATATTCACACAGTTGTCTCTAATCACTTTAATTGAAATATTTATAACTTAAAACTCTTAATTTCGGAATTTGAACTCAAAACAGCATTCTTACTTAAATGCATATATTTTCTTTTTCACAAATGTAATCAATGATTATATTAAAACCTACCTTAACAATTCAACATTTGAAATTTCTTCAAAGTTCAAATATTAAAAATACAACACAATAATTATATTAAAACCGTCACAAATAAACAAAAATAAAATTTATTTTAAATTCTTCACAAAATATTATTGAGAATAACTTTTCTAACTTATGAGAAATTTTCAATTAAGACTTGATGATAGTCATTCAAAACTTAGGGACTTGAAACAAATTAATTAAATGCAACATATCCGGTGCAACATTAACTAAGTTGAGCAATTAAAACTTAAAGAAATAAGATAAAGACATGCAGAGATTTAAATGAGATCTTACAAATTAAGTCTAATATTTTTAGAAAAAAAAATTATAATAAAAAGTGTTTATAATTATATATTAAAATATAAACATCGAGAAAAAAAATCTTAATTTAAAGATATTAATTTTAATAAAATTATTTCGTTTATAAAAGTAAGCAGAAAATATAGAAGTAATTTTGTAATGATACTATTATTAATTTTAATTAATTAATTTAATTTAATTTTGAAAATCATAATTTTCCTTTATTTTTTGTTATTTTTCTCTTCAAGCAAACAAATGTCCTTCTTTTGACTTTATATAATCCCTCATTCTTTTATTTGATTTCCTTACATCCGATTATATTCGATGTCAAATACCTACCAAAATGTGAAGAAACTGAAAAGATTGTCAAATTATTTTTTCTTAAATCCCAATTTTTCCCATAAAAACCAATGTTTCTTATATAAATGCGTATTTAATAATATTATTACTCGCATGTAGCATTTTCTTTAAGTAATTAAATGATATATCAATTTCAAATCAATATTAATTAATTTTCAGAAATGAAAAATCGAGTTTGAAGTTGTAAAATTATAGCAGTCAAAAAGCAGTGTTGAGTTTTTCCTTAGTTTAACATCACAAGAAGTATCCCTAAAAACGCGTTTATTAAAATAGCCTAACTTTTGTGATGAATGATGAGTAGTTGAATACAAAAAACAAAAACTGATAGATGACATTTGGCAACAAAAGATCCCTCAGAAAAATGGTCCACTTGATGCCTCAAATAAAAAAAATGACTAAGAAATTAGAAAATAGTATCAAATAGTTTTAAAAAAATTAAGATAATATAATTTGGTGATTAAACATGACGACGTGTGAGTTGTTGTAATATTTCTAATATGTTTTCAATATCAAAAGATAGCCAAAAAAGGATAATAAAAAAAATTATTGATGACCACCGAAAACCTAAAATATTCAGTAGTAAAATCTGATAATTTTTCATAATTCTATAAACACATGGTTCTACAATTTTAAAAAATTACGTGATCGATCTTGGTCAAAAAGCAATCAATAAAAATTAACCACTTATAGTCAATTGTGCAAAAGTTGTGCAATAAAATGGTTCAAAATAGGAAAATTTATAAAACGACTTTTTAACCTCGTCGTGTTTTCTTTACCTCTTAGGATTTTAGGATATTAATGATTGTTAAAATCGTCAACCATACCTTTTCGTTTATTAATTTGATTAGTAAAAATATAAAAAATATATATATAGAAAATTTACAAGGAAAAAACAATACAAATTAAAAAAAAAAAACATTTTAGGTTTTACAGGAACACAACATATATTTAACCTTACTTTTTTTTAATAAAATATGGCCTAATAACAATCACGCAGGTTGAGGCTGGCTTATTATTTTCATCATAATATTACGAAAGATTGTATTAAAACTATAATATTTAATGTTACTAATATTTGTTCACAATAATTTTTCTTCAAACTTTATTTATTAATCCTTTAAATATTATAAGACAACCAACCAATACAAAGTTGTTGGTTTTAAAGAAAAAATACACTATATGTGTTGATAAAAAATGGACGTTAATTATAACAAAAGTACACTGAAATGGTTTTAGCATCAATCCAAGTGATAAATGATTATGAGTTTCATTTTAGAGGAATTATAAATCTTCCATCTATTTATTTATAAGTTAACAGAGTTAGTATGTGTATTCGAAATGACAAATTAAAGTTTTTGCAAATATTTAAGAATTTTTTTAGAAAATCATATCCTCTCAATCTTTTTAAGAGGGCTAGTTTCTGTTTTTTTTAATCACAATTAAGGAATGACATTTCAGAAATTATTTTTCTTATTAATAACGGATTCATGAGTATATATATATAAAAAACATAAGAATTATATAAATTTGAACAATGTAAGGATATATTAACAACCGAGGCTATGAACTAATTAAGATTAGATGTTCACTGTAAAAAGCCATTCATTTAGGAAAATTCATTGCTTCTTTATTCTTTTCTTACATTAAGGAAGCGTTTTGTCTTGCAGAGGTGTTCTTGTTCTTTTCTTAACCTGTTTTATTTTCAGTGGGTTCTGTTTGGGTCCAAATGGAAGAGTCTGCTAACTTATCCACAAAATGAAAGAGAGACAGCTCAACATTCAGTCAAATTGGGTGCACTATTCCCTATTTTTTGTATATTTTCAGGACCATATTGAGATAACTTTTTCCCGTGACTGCATCCAAACAAAACATGTCCAACATCTAAGAGCTGTGACATGACATGTTGGTGTCATGATTGCCCTCACAAGAACAAACAATGTGCTCTATCCTTCTGTTTGTGCCTCGTATGCTGTTTGATTCCTCCTCTTCATCATGCCACGTAAAATAATGACATTTGATTAAAAAGCTAGCGTGTCATACAAAGAAGCTACAACATTATACACCCAACACCGGAAAAAGCTAAACACAGTTCAAACATGTTCATCCACCAACTACCAATGGAAGAGCAACATCATTATCAACTAGTTTGTTAATTATACTTGTCTCCTTCAGGGATTTGGGCTAATGCTAGTGCTTGTCCTGGTGGTGGTGCACGTGTAGGAGTCAAGTCCTTTAACTCTTTTCTATGCAGACGATGTCTACGCTCTCTTCCATACACGATCCAGAAGATCAAAGAGAACATGACAGCAAAAGAGACCATTACCAATCCAACATAGATCCATCTACTGTAACGCCTTAGACCAGGACAATGATCCGTAGATATAACGCTTAGAGTTTCCCGAACAAAGGTGCAATCTTGTAGCTCAACCAAAGAGGGGGCATCATTATACAAAGCGTTGGCCACGTTTATTCCGGCGGAGACTTGGTTGTAGAAGGTGGGGGTCAAACGCCCCTGCGTCATGCATATCTCAGATGGTGAAACCTGGCACACGAAACCGCCGTACACCTGCATCACACATAAACTAATATTAACATTAACTCTACATTTTTTCTGCTAATTTAGGACTTTCTCTATGTTATTTAGTTTTGGCAGTGTTTGTATGTTATATGAAGGTGGTTCAATTTATGTACCTGTGTTGCATTGCTTAGGGTCACTTCACCAGTATCACATTGTCTATCAGTCATGTCGGGATGGAAGGGATTGCAGAGGAGCGGCAAGAGGGGACCAGATTGGTTATAGTAGAGTGGGGTGAAATTGGGAGCGAAGTTTATGTTGGAGGCGTTGGTGATAACCTGGTTCACCAAATTCACTAGTTCAGAAGTTACTTCTTTGCTTCGTAAAAATGTTTCTTGTGCAGTAGCATTGTCCACACATGGCAGAATATCGTCCATTGCCGTGTGTGCAATTGGATACTGGATCCATTCATTCACTGCTAAACAACTGTCTGCTGTTGCACTACCAAAACACAAAGGAATTAGCTCCACACTAAATGCCAAATTTCATATGCAAGCTTCGCATAAAAGCTGCATTCTATGGTCCAAACTTGTGATAAGTGATAATTTCAGATTGAGAAGAAAACTTAAGTTTCAAAAAGAAAAATATGCAAGAACAACGATCAAAGATTCTCGACTATCAAAGAAGAGAAAAAGAAGAACTGAACCAGAGAGCAGCGGTGGATAAAAGAAGCTCAAGAAAGGATCTCTGATATCATGAGAGAAGGATAAACTTCAAAGAAAAAATTGAGAGAGAAATGTGCAAAGTGCTCTCAATCTGAAACTAATCACTTATGACACGTTAATTAGACAATGCAGCTTTTATATGAAGCTTACATACAACTTACTAATAAGAATTTCCTAAAGAAGCAGCAAAAAAGAATTTAATAAATAAGATATATGGTGAAATCATTGAATACTTTTTGACTATTTTAGGGAGGGGAAATAGGAACTTACTTATGGAGAACAAGGAACGAACCACATAATATAAGGGCACCAGTAACAAGAACCCATCCTGCCATTACCAAGCTGCAATTATTTATGCCAAGTGTTTCATGAGAAAACATAATGTGAAGTGGAGTTCTGTTTGCTATCAAAGAATCGCAAGAAAGGTATGTAACATTGGGTGGTACACAGTATATATTACTTACATATACACAAGGAGCTGTATTCCAAAAATTGAGAATACTGTAGTAACAAGTAAAAAGAAGGAAATGAATTCCATAGCAAGTAAGAACTTGTGCATCTAAATTGGGGGCACAGAAGAGACTTACAAAATCCAAGAAATGTCAAGACTAGCATAACAGCAGCTATTATGATCAGCGCCAACCTCCTGTATCATTGTTACATTGGTGTTATAGAGTAAAAACTAAAGCAAAAAAACAAATATCTGTAGTGGAAACATCAGAATCAATCATTACGCAGAGTCTAAGAGATCTTGTATGTTGTCTGAGTTCTCTTTTGTCTTGTCAGCAAGTGTGCCAGCAGAGTTATTGATATCTGTTTCTGCCGCATCAATATCAGTTTGAACATTTGTGGGGAGAAAAATTCGATCGATTCCAACCTGTTTAGCCTGAGCAAGATAATCTGACACGTTCCTAAGCTTATCCACAGTGGAATCAGCTTGATGTACCACGTACTGCAATGTGGAAGACATGCTGTGATGGAAACTTCCCTGGCCGATGTAGAGAACTGCACATCCAATCCTGTTAACACAGAAAAGTGCAATTTGTGATACAGATCCAACAAAACCTGAAACAAGCAAAACATAAGGAGAGAGATGTGTACACACACTGCTGCAAATGTGAACAATATCAGGAGAATAAGGGAAAGGGCATAGCATGTTGGTGAATAACCATAAGGCTCTCTTTTACGACAGAAGTAACAAACACCAATAGTCATTAAGCACAAGCCAAAGCCCAAGAACCAAACTGCTGCAATACTGAACATAGGAACTGCAGTATATGCCACAGACTGCATTCAATAAAAAAATAGTTAGTGGGTTTTGCCTTTTTAAATTCAACATTGCAAACCAAACAGCTTGGTAAGATTAAAGTGCTGAAAGTGGAAAGAGACAAAATTAAAGAAAAGAAAAGCATAACAACAGAAATCAGTCAGAAGTCACCAGATTATTACCCAACTGTAATCTAATTCAGCCAAATCAAATTCAAACAATTAAATTTGAAGCACACTACAGGACCATTCATTATCTTCATCCAGTAAAACTAAATAAAGCATATATGACCACCATGGAGATAAATATTGGTTTTCCTTAAAAACACCTGCAAAGGAATATTTAAATGTATTTTTAATAAAGCATATATAGTGGCTCCAATTTTACACAAACCCGGATACTACTCAAGATATTAATAAATGGATCACTTCTAGTGCATTACTTTTTATGCTTTTTGTCATTTTTACCAATGAGTTCCTCCTAAGGTCATTGATATAACAATCAAATTTTGATCAGAAAACATCACCAAAGGCTGCAGAGATCCTGTCCTTGTGTTTTATCCTATACATATATTGGAATAATACTTGCAGTTGCATCTATATCAATCGAAGGATAAAATAGGTAACACAAATGTGTGCACCAAAAGCATCTCCTTTTTATTGCTACACAGATACTTTCAATTCAAATACAACCACCACTCTTCGTTACATACTTTTCCAACAATTCCATATTTCATAGTTTGGGCAGATAAACTAAAATGATAGCTGAAGATAGGTGATGTAAATCCCAGAACCACAATAGAAGCACAGATTCTGAGCCTAACAGAACAGCACAATTAACGAAATACAGTCCTCAGTGGCACACTATAAAACCATTATCAGTCCTCAGTACAAAGGAGTAACGGTTCGAAGTGCTTACAGCCCAATAATGGTTGTCACTGATATTCCATCCATATATGTACTTGTTGAAGCTATTAAGAGGGTCTTTTCTTCGTGTTCTCTCAGCAGCTAAGGGAACGGGCGAGTTCTCGAACGGTGGTGCGGCATCGTATACATACAACCTAGAAAAGCCTACAACATCCTTTCCCTCATTTTCTGGCCCTGTAAAAAACAAAATGGTCATGTGCTTTGCTTTCTGAGGAAACATCTTCAAGAGTGAGAGAGTAGCCACAATCATATGAAACACTGTTCTGCATTGTCATAGTGGTGACTTATGTGTCCCCCACTAAACCCAGTGAAAAAAAGTGAGAACATTTGTTTAAATTAGAGGCTTGTTTGGCTTCCAAGATTTTAGGGTCTCCTAAACAGTGAATAAAAAGCCAGAGGGAGAGAGTTGTGAGTGAAATACCTGAAGCTTGGTGCGACAACAGAAAGGAACTGGACAAGAAAACCGTGAGCAGAAAACAAAAATGCAGTGACCTGTAACTTAGCATTGTGTGAGAGGAACCAACATGAACTTATGATGTTCTTGTGTTCTTCACTACTCTGAGTGTGTGTGGAGAGAGAGAAGAATAGTTAACCGTTAGAAAATATCGTGTTTGGGAGACCGGCGAGTTGCTCAGGACATTAACCTCGTTAATGCCCCACCATTATCATATGCCGTAAAAAATAGTAAGCAAATAATAGTATATTCAGAATAACAATATATTATAATGTATGGTGCTGTAATTTTTCGTGAATAGCATAACATACAGTTCTTTACTCTCACCTATACTTCAACATTAACCTACGGAATATAATGAAAAATAAACAGCAAAATTACTTTCTACTCACACACAAAAGTATGTTCTTTTCTCAAGTATAAAGTAAAGAGTTGCTCTACAAGTAAAGCTTAATGCACCTCATTAGTAGAGATGGCAAATAAATCCGTCTCTGTGGGTATTGCCCGAATCCGTCCCCGTTTTGACGGGGAATTCCCGCATTGACTGGGTATGAGTATGGGTATGGGGAATCCCCAACTTTTTCAGTTGGGTATGGGGATGGGTATGGGGATGTACATATACCCGCCATAATACCCGTCCCTGCCTATCTCCATTCTCGTTTAAATTATTAAAATATTCACAATTAATCAAGTAACCCCTATATATATATATATATATATTTTTTTTTTTTCTTTTTTTTTTTTTTTT
>Ga0214542_1010083_pt1 | contig 14095 bp, 10 predicted proteins | sample CNSS1metaG_FD_160096 | JGI IMG/M metagenome (GOLD analysis project Ga0214542, IMG submission 160096) | Root nodule microbial communities from cowpea collected in UCLA plant growth center, Los Angeles, California, USA - CNSS1 | ecosystem: Host-associated > Plants > Roots > Nodule | place: USA...
CATACCAGAACATAATTACATAGATTTAAATAATAAAACAATAACACAAAAGTTAGCATACATAGGACTCGAACCCAAGTCCTCTCACACAATTTAAGTACTCTCAACCACTTGAGCTAGTACTTTCCCACATCATACCAACCATAATTTAATGTCATAATTATTTCCCCTCTCGTATTTATTAATTAATTATTTAATTAATTAATTAAATTCTACGGGTCTTACAAAGGAAGCACAATGTAGCTCTAAAAACTACTACAAAAGCTGCTAGAAAAACAACCACAACTCAAGGAGAAATAATGGATATTCAGAATGAGGAGAACTCTAACAATGAAGTGCTGAACATGGTGAAAAAATTCTAAAAGTTCTTGAAATACAAGAACAGGACTAACAATAAATATGTAGGAAATAGGAAATCATTAAGGAAGCAAGACGCAACTTCTACCGTAACTTGCTTTGAATGTGGCAAAGCTGGCCACATTAAATCTGAGTGTCATGTCCTCAAAATGAAGCTGAAACTAGAATAACTTAATGACGCTGCAAATAGACACAAAAAGAAGAAGAATGCTTACATTGCTTGGAAGGGTAATGAGTCAAGCACTTCAAGTGAATCCAATGAGAGCTTTGAAGAGGAAAACAAATTTTGTCTTATGCCAAACACATAATCATAAAAAAATAGTGTAAGTAGTGACTCTTCCATCGATGAAAACAATTATTATCAATTGCTTGATGCATTTAATGAACTGCATGATGAAGCCATGAAACTCAAAAAGCAAATAATAGATTTAAAGGGAAAACAAGTGGCTAGAGAACAAACTACAATAGTTAGAGAAAGAAAATGAAAATTTAAAAACTAGCCTAGAAGAACTAGAAAGAAATCAGATTTCAAATGGCAAGAATGGAAACCAGAACTGTGAAACTTGCTCTAGGCAAACCGAAATAGTAACCTACTTAATGAAAACTCTTTCCAAGTTCTCACTAGGTAAATCAAATATGGATGCCATTCTAAGTTCTCAAAGAAGTGTGCTAAATAGAGAAGGCATAGGGTACTCTAAAAAAAAATTAATCAATTAAATTCCAGAAAATTTTGTAACATGAGTAAACATGCACTAGTTACATGCTTTTACTGTAGTGAAATTGGACACACATCGAATTGGTGCTATGTCAGAAACTATGGGGTTCCTAAAGGAAAGTACAAATGGGTACCTAAAGGAACACCTCAAGCCACTAAAATAAAAGGACCCAAATTCAATTGGGTGCCTGCATCTTCTCTTTAATCTATGTTGCAGTCGTGTCTTGATGTAAGGAAAGAAGTGTAGTATCTAGATAGTGAATGCTCAAGACACATGAAAGGAGATGTGAAGAAATTCTGCAAGATATCTTACAAAGTTAGTGGTCATGTTACATAATTAGGGGCCTTGGCAAGGTGAAAAATTCATCTTCTATTCTAATTGGAAATATATTATTGGTTGAACTAGTATCATCTTTTGAATTTATTGCATGCTTGTTCACTAAAAAGGAAAAACCATGACTTTGGCATACTAGACATAGCTTGCATAACCTAAAACTTCAAATTCTGGGTACATTAATTGATTAATTTATTTAATCTAATCGATTAATCTTTGCTGTGTGGTTTGTTATGATATGGTTTGTTGTGTGCTACTTTGATTGCTTTGCTTCTATGGTTGACTCGTCAACGTTAAATGCCTTGCCTTAGATGTTTTTTTTTAACTTTGTCCCTTATGCTTTTAAATGACGTAAACAAATACAAATTTAAGAATTTTTTTTTTTAATATCACTCTATCATATCCTTGACATTAATCAACTAAAACTTCTCTACAAATACCCACTGGACTCTAATTCCTCCAAAAAAACCCACTTAAGTTGGTGGCATGAAAATCGATGATAGGGTTTTGGCCTTTATTCTTGCATGGATTCTCGTTCCTAGGGGGAGCAATCATGCCCAACTAAACATAGAGGACATCCTTCTAATGCATGCCCTCAAAGAAAGAATCCAGGTTGATTGGTTTGAAGGTCATTTGTTTGAGTATTTTGTGTTATTGCGTTTTTGAACTCATGTTTAGATATTAGCACACCACCCATGGATGAGTCATTATTTTCCCTTATTCCATTGCCTTTTTGTGCCCATCTTGATGTTTGTTTATTGCTTAATTGTCTTTTGTTAGTGCATTTTCCTCAATAGGGCTTCATTGGGCCATTATTCCAAATTTTGAGTAATTTGACACTAATTGGTTTAATTTTTTGTTTCTAATTATTGTTAGGTATTTTATGGAGCAAATTTTTGAGCTTGGACACTAATCTTAAGATGAAGAAAGATTTTCCACATCATTACCATGTCTACGCCATGTCAATTAGCATTTCCATGTCACTAGGCCAACATTTTCAGCCCATAGTGGCATTTTTGTAATTCTGCTGACCAGAATGACAATTTTGTAAATATGTAGAACTGTAGTGATGTGACCACAATTTTTTTAGTTTTTTCTTTGCAGTGGCAACACCTTCTTCTTCCCCACTCTCCATTTTAACGTTTTGGGAGCTTTCTATGGTTACCCATGGAGGTGCCACCCACACTACAAGAAAACTACTTATTACCAGCGGATTATTACTAACGGATTTATTTCCGCCGAAAATGGTTGAGTACCGACAAATTTACCAACGGATATCGTTGTCTAATTTGCCGATGGATATATTTGTCGGTTATCCGTCATTAAATGATAAGAGACAACTATTTCGTCAGTAAAAGTGTTTAACCCTTATCGACGGATGGTGCCGTCGGTAAATCCTTTGGTAAGGTCGTTTACTGGAAAACTTAAACATTTCAAATTTCATTTTCCCCATTTTAGTTTTCCCAAAAAGTTCAGAAACCTCATCGCCAAACACCCGACACTCACATCTTTGGCTGCCACCGCGACGAGGGTCTACTATTGCTGGAGATTTGAGAAGAAGGACGGTGTCTCCACGTACCGCTACTGAGGGTGTCGCCTTTGAGGAGTCCGTCAGGGTGTCGCCGCCGCCATCATCACGTTGCCGCGACATTGACAGAAAAGCTTCTGGTGAGTAGGGTTTTATTCTCTTCTTTTTGTCATCTCATCCATTCGTTATTAATTTCGTGATGTTGTTTCTGTGATGAACAACGAGGCTGCGAGGGAAGGTCGTTGTTTCATAGTACCACACTTTTTGGGAGAGCTCTTGATTCGAGGGATGCTGCTAAATTGGTGATTGCACCATCGATGGAGGTTAGTGGGAACTTATAATGTTAACTATGGAGGAATTGTTGGTAGCTATATTTTTAGTTTAGCCCGTGTTGTTATGATGCATATGCTTTTGTGTTAATTTGTCCCTGTGAGCATTTGCAATTAAATACCACCTGAGATTTTGAAAACGCACTAAATTACCCTCAAAATTACTGGAACCCATCAATCTGGAAATACCACCGGTGATTATTTGATGTTGTCATGAATTGGTGTTGTGCTTTCATTTGTTTAGTTGTGATTTGGCCAATGCTGTGATTAAATCTTATTGTGCTTTCCTTTGTTTGGGTCTGAATGGGAATTTGCACAATTCTAGTTTATAAAATGGGCTTGGTTTGTTCAAGAGTGGTTCTGAAGGCAAATTGGGATTTAACTCGGGACATTGAACTAATGAATTTGTATGGCAGCATTTATAGCTTATGAAATTTGTTATTGAGTCTTGGGCTTAGTTTTTGTTTCCTTTTCTTTGTTAATTATCCAGTAGTGCAAAGGCCTAAGTTTGAGGGTGTGATAACTCCCAATTTTGTAGTAATTTTAAAGGCCAAGATTGTATCCGTGTAAGCTTTATAGAGTGCATTTGAGCATGCTACTTGCAATCCTTGTCTTGGTGCAGTGAAATCTATTTAAGTGAGGTTCTAATTCAATTTTAATCTATTATTTCTTTAGTCTCGTTGCATTCCTAATTCTTTTGCCAAATCCTTTAAAACGGTTGCTTTAGCCTCTTATTACTTTGAGTGATTGTTAGGTTGTGAAACTAATTCTAATTAACTCCAGCCTTTGATTTTTGTACCTTAGTTTCTAAAACTAATTATAATTAACTCCAGCCTTTGAATTATATTTCTTCTTCCTACCTTTCATGTTTAGGCTTCGGTTAATAGCAACATATTCCTACACTAAGACTAATACTCATTCTAGTGGCTTCTTATATAGGCCCTAATGCAGAAACTGATATAGTGAGAAGCTAATTAAGTATTTATGAAATTTTGTTCCGTTGAAGTTTGTATATGTTGTCTGTATTTCATTTCAATTTCTACCTTTGCCTTTGGTTCATGTTGTAATGGAAATTTGAAAACTTTATCATTTTATCTTGATTATGATAGGGGAGGAAAAGGTAAGGCTCAGGGAGGTTATGGACCTAAATTTACAAGAGCTACGAAGGATTGCCCTAACAGGGTTGTATTTTTGTGAGGTATTTCTTTCCACTTACCCTTAATTTTTACATTTCCTATATTCATGCATTATAATTTTTAGCAGAGCATGCATGGCTGATTTTTGAGTTGTAAATGTGATGACTTGATGATCTTTACATGTAAAAAGGCATAAAATTAAATACAAAAAACTTGGTGCCTTAGTCACTTTGTATTTTAGGTTCAGGATGATGTTCTACTATTGGTTCATAGTCAAGAAGGTCAACCTTGCTTTCTTTCTCATCTTTAATTAACCATTGTATCAATATTAATTAGGTTGTGTGGTTTCCTTCTTAGTCACTTTATGTGTTGTGTGGTTGGTTTAATTGGTAGAGTGGTGTAGTGGGTTTCCCTAAGGGTAGTTGGGTTTCTTTAGTCACCAGTATTTTGTTTTTGTTGTTTTCTGAGGGAGTTCGCACCACCACCACCACTACATATTGCATGTTTTAAGGCCATGACTACCTTCTAGTTATAAGAAATAAGAACGTGAAATGATTCTCTCTTTCTTGAGTCTCTCAATTTTTCCATTTGCATATAAAGTCTTTAATCCAACTTCATTAGAATTAGTATTTATAATTGATAATAATATTTTGCACCATTAATTTATCATTTCTAATCTTACAAGTGCCCCTCTTGCAACTTGATCTAAGATTGTGTTTGGTGTGGTTGCACATTAAGAGGTATGGTATCTCTGACTCTAAAATTGCACTTAGCTTGTCTACACTTATAAACAATCATTAATAGGACTGTCAACACCAGTTAGAAATCTAAGATGCATTCTACTCCTCATTTCTTAATTTATTTTCTGGCCTTGAGGAAGTACCTTGAGGAAGCCTTGATGTTTTTGCTTTGTGTCGTAAAACTAGTGTGAACTTATTATTTTGTGTCGTACAACCACTAAAACATTGATTTGAATGTTTAATCCTACACACAAGTTAGGAATGGAAAAAGAATTTAAATCTGCGTACACTACTTAAAAAGTAATTATAGTAGAGTAATAGGCAAACCTCTTTCCTCAATTTCTTCTCATTCTTTTCTACTGCACTTTGTCACTCTTATCTTCTAACGTATCTTACCATCGAAGGTTTGTAAGATACGAATAGAAATTGGTAAACAAAGGTTTCCTTTCATGTTAGACTTAAGTAGTAATAGGTTTATTACTTAAGTCCGATGTTCTTTGACTACCACAAAAGTAACACTGTCATTGTTTGCCATGTCACAGAACGAGGCCGAACTTCCCAGCCACCATCGTTGGGTGTATGACCGTTATTACAGTGGTAGGAGAGGCTTGAAGAAAACTTTTGTGATAGGAGTTGAATAGTTTATCTAGACTGCTCGACAATATAAATATTATGCTCTTGAGGGAGGGATTAGATATCCCTACGTTAAGTATGAATTACTCACATTCTGAAAAATGATGAAGTTAAAGTTCATCTATACATAAAAGGATTCATGCCATATTATTGAATTTGGACATTTCACGGTGAAGAAGTGCCCTCTGTTTATTCGGGTGAACATGAAAGACGTTTTCCTAGTAAGCACGGTTAATCATACCTCTGAGATGAATCAAGTTATGTATATGGAAGAGATGTTGAATAATGCTCTTGGCCAACATGCTTCATTTGAAGAAGCAAACGATAGTTGTTTAGAAGAGTCTCCAAATGAGTTCACTCAGAGATTTTACAATTTATTAGCAAAGGCCAATGAACCTGTATTTGATGGGGTAACAGTGTCAAAATTGTCAATATGCATTAGACTTTTGTCCTTCAAATCTAACTAGAACATTCCCAACCAAGCATTGGACAACATTGCAAAAATCATTTTAGATCTAACACCACCAAATAACTCTTTGCCCAATAATTACTATGAAGCAAAGAGATTAGTTTCAAAGTTGGGATTAGAGTCTAAGAAGATTGGTTGTTGTATGAAAAACTGTATGCTTTTCTATGACAATGATATTGGAAAAAATGATGCATCCTTGCTCCAATGAGAATTTTGTTGACACCCTCGATATCACACAATCCATGCAGGCTAGAGGCAAAAAAAACCAATTCCATTGAAGTCTATGTTCTACTTGCCTATAATTCCAAGACTACAAAGAATGTTTGCTTCAATGCAAACAACACAACATATGACATGGTATGATGAGAACAAAATACAAGGCATGCTACATCATCCATCTGATGGACAAGCTTGGAAGCATTTTGATTGAAAGCATCATTCCTTCGCTAGTGATCCCCGTAACGTTCGACTTGGTCTATGTTCATATGGATTTAATCCGTACATCCAGACATTGTCATCACCCTATTCTTGTTGGCCTGTGATTGTTACTCCTCACAATCTTCCACATGAGATGTGTATGACCAAGCCTTATATGTTTTTAACATGTTTAATACCAGGTCCATATAATCCAAAGGCATCAATAAATGTTTATCTAGAGCCTTTGATTGATGATTTGAATAAGTTGTGGAGTGGTATTTGGACGTATGATGTTTCAAGGAAGCAAAATTTCCTAATGAGGGCAACTTTGATGTGGACTATTAATGACTTACCTGTATATGGGATGTTATCTGGTTGGAGCACAACTTTGAAGTGGACTATTAATGGATGTACACTACATTGTGTGAAGCATACTAAGTCATTCACATTGAATTATGGTCGAAAAAGCTTTTGGTTTGATTGTCATTGTCGGTTCTTGCCAAGTGACCATCCATTTAAAAGAAACACCAGGGCATTTCGCAAAGGGGAAGTCGAAACGGATGGGCCACCTCCAAGGTTGAATTCATCACAACTTTGGAGAAAAGTCAAACATTTTCCAAAACTGACTGAAAGTGGTCTCACAAGGATCGATGGGTATAGAGAGTGGCATAATTGGACTAAAAAAATATCTTTTGGGATCTTTCATATTGGAAAGATAACTTGCTAAGACATAATCTTGATGTCATGCATATAGAAAAGAATTTCTTTGACAACATCTTCAACACAGTGATGAATGTTAGTGGCAAGACAAAAGATAATGACAAAGCAAGAAGAGATATTGGTTTATATTGTTGGCGCAAAGACTTGCAGTTGAAGTCATAGGGCAGTGGGAAGTGGCTCAAGCCAAAAGAAAATTATACCATAACAAAAGATGAAGCTAAAATAGTTTGTCGTTGGATCGAGGATCTTAGGATGCCAGATGGTTATTCTTCAAACTTGGCAAGATGTGCTGATATTGAAAAGGGTAGTATTCATGGTATGAAGAGTCATGATTGTCATGTATTCATGGAGACATTACTCCCTATTGCGTTTAACTCGTTGCCAATGCATGTATTAAATCCTCTAATAGAAATTAGCCACTTCTTCAAAGACTTGTGCTCAACGACACTAAAGGAGGATTCATTACAAAAACTGGAGGAAAATATTCCTCTTATTATTTGCAAATTGGAAAGAATATTTCCTCTAGGATTGTTTGATTCAATGGAGCATCTCCCTATTCATTTTCCATATGAAGCATGGCTTAGCGAACCAGTACAATATAGGTGGATGTATCCATTTGAAAGTGTTGACATGAGAAGCCAAGGTGGTTTGCTTCTTGAAGATTTGATGAAGATTGAAGGAAGCTCTTTTGAACTATCTTGAAGCCATTACCATTGGAATGAAACCTACATTGATGAAGGAAAGGAGATTTGATGATATCCATGTTGATCAAGGCTGGAACGTGTGCTCTCCATGTAGTTACATAATTTAGAAAGTGTATTTTAAGTTTGTAATTCATGTTGTAGACCTTATAACATTAATTAGATGTTTTTGGTCTTTATTGTGTTTTTAATCTGTTGAATGGTTTTTCAACAGGTTAAAAGGTTGGCTGTAGTAGTCTTAAACTACAACAAATTCAATCAGTTGATTTATTTTTTAATCGACTGATTTCACTTAAGTCAAGTGAAATCAACTGATTGATTTGAAAATCAACCTGTTGAATTTTGTAACAGTTTGACTATATAAGCTGTATTTTTTGAAAGAGAGTTTTGTTGATCATTTTTTAGCACGATTTTGTTTTGGAAACTTGTGGAAACTCTCTCCTTCATGATCATACAGTTTGTAGCAGTGGAATATTGATCTTGGATCAATTCTTGGAGCTTTTGGCTTGGTTTGAAGCATGGAGAAATTGGTTTGTGGTAGGCTGGATTGTGCTACCACTAAGGTTTGATCTTTCTCAAGCTTTGTGTGTGTGCATGGTAGTTTTCCAGGTCTGCAAGAGGGTTCTTGTTGTGCTGGTTTGATTCTTGTGTGATTCAAGAGTCTTTTATGGCGTTTTTGCATATTTTGAAAGTGTAAGGGTAGATACTTTATAAATCTTTTAAAATAGTGCAAAGTCAAGCTCAGGTTGCCTTGACAAATTGGATGTAGCTCAAGTTTGAGTGAACCAATAAAAAAAATCTCGTGGTCTCCTCTTTTCTCTAACCTTTCTCTCTTGCATTTTCACTTTAAAGTTTAAAGAACTTGTGCTTTGATAATCGTTTTCATGTTCTTGCATGTTTTCATGACATCTGCAGTATTGAGCATGTTTGTATAATCATTTGGAACTGGTCTTGATCATTCTTGAGCATTGTTTCTGGTTTAAAACTCGAATTTGCATTTATGCATTTTTCCCAGTATTTCAATCAACTATTTTCCTGTTTCAATAGATTGTTTGTACCAGAACATAATCTATTTAGTAAAATCAATCGATTGTTTATACCAGAACATAATCTGTTCAACACCTTTTGCATCCTAACTTGGTGATCTAATTGATTCAATTAAAGGTGGTTTTTAGCTTGTAAAGATAGCCTAATATTTTTTAACTAGCCAATTCAACCCCCCCTTCTTGGCTTTACAACCACTTCAAAACTAATAGAAAGGTGATACGATTACTAAATTTTGAACTTTGAACTCTTATTCTTGTGTTCAATCCTAATGTACACATCTTTTATTTCTAAAGATTTATGGGGGAATCAAAGCATTCTGTAAAAAACAAAGCCAGAGTAGAAGGATCCATTTGTGCAACTTACTGCATCGTGAGACCACATACTTTTGCTCTCATTATTTTCAATCATGATAATGATGATGAGAATTATGAAGTCATGAACGATGACAGTGATGATGATTAATTTTTAATATTTATAATTTGTAATATGTGTCATTATTGTTGTGTAGTTGTAATATGACCTTTTACTTTTTAATATTTGTAACTATAATTTGACATTAATATTCATAATTTATTTATTCTAATAGTATTCGTTGAAAATAGTTTAAATGTCATCCGAGGATCCACCTAATCCTGGTAAGGGGAAAGAGGTAGCAAAACCTAAAGCAAAAAAGGCACCAAAAAGGCCACGCTACCTGATAAAAGTTCCTCCTGCAAGACCATCCACATCCACTCCATCCACTGTTGCTGACATACATAGTGCAGCCTTACAGCCAACCTCCCTTGGTGTTGCACCCACACCATTACCATCCCCATTCGTTCCTATTATAGAGGCCACACCACCTCCTGTTATGGTACCCACACCACCTCTTGTTATGGTACCCACACCACCTCCTGTTATGGTACCCACACCACTCTCTCCTTTGGTACCCACACCTCCTTCTGTTATGGTACCCACACCACCTTCTGTTATGGTACCCACACCATCTCCTATGATGGTGCCCATGCCACCCCCTGTTGTGCTACCACAACCTTCTTCCTCACCCTCTACTATTGCTATACCTTCTCCATCATCAGTCCCTTAACCTAGTATTCTTGCCTCTTCTGGTCCCATTGATGCAGATGCTGTTGTTGATGACCTTCCTCCCTATGAACGACCCATGATTGAACCTTATGGGAAAGGGTAATAATAACTTCTCCCATCTCAAAAACTATTTTATTTTACATGACTTATTTTACCTTGCCCTTTTGTGCATTAATTTTCTTAAATCGTGTACAAGTTTTATCCTTCTAGAGTTGCTTCCTAGGCCATCACAAGGTCTATTAAGCAACAATATTTGATTGCTTGGTCGTCATGGGGAGCAATACCTCCAACAGATAGAGATGTATTTTGGCAACGTTTTAAGGTAAACATATCATCAATCTTTTTAAAGATTTAATAATTGTGTATGTTAATAGTGTAATGCAATTGATGATTTGTACTTAATTCATTATCGTTGAGGAAGGTTAAGTCGAGAATTGAGCATGAAACTCAAATTCACAAAAATTTTAACTCTAGAGCTTCACATAGGCTCTCTGAGATGTTTAGAGAGGTCAGGAATGCAAGACAGTGCCCTTATTGGCTTGGGGATGATATATGGAATCAATTGTTGGCACATTGGAATTCTCCAGCCTATCGCAATAAATGTGTTATAGCCCAAAGGAACAGAGCTTCCCCCAAGGGTGGGAGCCTACACACAGGCGGTTCCATTACTACTCATGAGTATGCCATTCGTATGGTAAAAAACTTCTCTCTCAAGTAATTCATTACTTAGAATTTTAATAATTTCTGCTTAAAAAGTAACACCATATTTTGTTTTACAGGCACAGGAGCTTGGACGACATGTGCACATTGATGAGGTATTTCAACAAACCCATATCCGTAAAGGATCCAGCGAGTGTGTTGATGAAAGATCTTAGAGGACCCATGTAAGCAACACTTTCATTTCTTTCCCATAAAAGTATAATGTTGACCCTATTTTACTAATACCTTCTTGTTTACTTAATAGGAAGAATTTGAAAATAGAATTTCACAGGTTAGATCTGAGCAAGGCTCTTGTGTTGGTCCATCAAATCCTAATGTTGATCCTACAACGGAAGACAATTAGGACTTAGTGTTGGGTTCAGGTTGTTGATGGAAAGAATAAAGGAAGAGTATATGGGGCAGACCAACTTGCTAAAAACACAGGTGCAAGCGGTAGCCTTAGGCATCAACCATCTTCTTCCACTTCTAGTATTGAGGACGTTACGTACCTTAGACAAAGACTAGAAGCCGTGATTAGACTTGTGAGGAATTAAAAGGCTAGTTTCAAAACTTACACAATCTAGTCTTAACATTGTTGCCTTCTGACCACCATGCCCTTCAAATACCTCAATCCAACCTAACATCGTCCCACTAGCAACCCACAATAGTCTAGCCCAGCCCAGCCTAGCCTACAGCAGTCCAACCCGTACCAATGTAGCCCAATCTAGTTTCTGAGGACACTGATTCAGATGACTACTTAGACTATTAGGACTAGATGTCAAAGTTACTAAGGACTATAATTTTTAGTTTGATTGAGTTTTTTAGTTTGATTGAGTAATAAACACTTTATACTTTCACTTTATGTGATTCAGATGACTTCTTGTAGTATTAAGACCATATGTCAGAGTTACTGAGGACTAGTTTTTAGTTTGATTAAGTAGTAAACATTTCATACTTTCACTTTATGTTTACACACACACACACACACACACACACACACACATATATATATATATATATATATATATATATATATATATATATATTATGTTTAATTAATGTCGTGATATATGTTTTTATTTAATGTTTGAGTTGAACTAGATATGTATTTGTTTAGAATGGATCAAATGTTATAATTGGCAGGTCTGTTTCTGAATGTTTGTGATTTGCAAGTCTGGTTTATTATGAGTGGTTTAGCAAACATGTAGAACAAACATTTGCAGTCTGATAAACATATACAGACGGCATTACCGACAGACGTAATCGTCGGTAGCAATCGTACTCCTCATATCGACAGATCTTTCATCTGTCGGTAATTACCGATGGATAAATCTGTCAGAAATAGAAGTAATTATCGACGGATTTATCTATCAGTAATTACAAACAAGCTTGTTACTGACAGATTTTTGGCCGTCGAAAATTAGCAGTTACTGACGGATATCCGCTCTTACCAACGAATCAGGTCGTTAGTAATACACGATTTTCTTATGGTGCTGAGTTTTGATGTTTTAGCAAAATTTTCTTATGTTTTTATGCATTATTCATAGTACCCATTATGGATTTTAGGTTTTATGCACATTTGGAAGCTTGGGCAATTTTGTTTTAACATTGGGACCTTATTGAATTCACGTTTGATCTTCTATTCACGATTTTATATTTTTCTTTATTATTGATTTACGTTTTCTGCACCATTTTACGTTTTCTATGTTGTTTTCTTATCATTGGAATGATTGCATTTTGTTTAGGGTTGAATTTTTGTTTGAAATACATGAAGAACTAATTTAATGTGTTGAATCCTTGTAGAGAATAAATTGAAACCTTGAGATTACTGTTTCGTATGGTAGAGTCTATCTTACTCTTCATTCAGATTTTGTTTTTGTGCTTAATGGATGAAGCATTTTGTTTAATCTTATTGTGCAGAATGGATCATTATGTTTTGGGCCTATTATCATGCTTAATGATGCCACTACATATGAATTAATGTGTGTTTTGCTTAATTGCATATTGAATTTGATTTTAATATTCGCTTAGTTGATTGCTTCAAGAGTTCAAGAGAGTTAACATAGATAATTACATTTGTGACCTGTGATTGGTAGATTTTCATTTGAGTTAAGGAATCGACGTCGTTCTCATTACTATTTTATCAAGTTTGCAATTGCATTTTATGTTTGTGTTGAGTTCCTTGAAATCTACCACCCCTTTGTGTTGAATTGCATCTGGAAAACAAACTTTGATTGAAAGGTTTAGTCACTGGGAGACGATCTTAGAGTAACTCCTTAATATTATATTTACATGTTTTATTTGGTCGAGTATATACGACCTCGATCACCCATAGTTTGAAAACCTTCCCACTATATTTTGCTGAGTTGGTATACTCATAATATCTATTGTGTGTTCCTTATGTTTACAACTATTTTTGCATTTTGTTCATGTTTGAAACAATTATGGTTGTTTTGAATGATTATGGTTGTTGTTTATGTTTGAAAAAATTATGGTTGTTGTTTGCATTTGAAACAATTATGTGGCTTTGTTGTGTGCCTATATTGGCTATTTATATTACTCTATTGATCTACCACTGTTGTTCTGCCATTCCTTACGTTATGACTCTCTATTACTTCTCTTTTTACTAATGCCCAAAGTGGGAGAAAGGGTACATTCTCATTTTTTGCAGGTGCAGACTTAGGATAAAGATTAGTCATCATCAAAAAGGGGGAGAATGTTATTCAAAGGAACAAAGCAACCAAGAGCTTCAAGACTCTAGTTTTGATGATGTGCAAGAGAAATATAATCCATATGTTGTAGTGTCATAAATAGAGTCATTGCATGATTGAGTCTAGAGATGTTGTGAGCCAAGCTAGATGTCTTAATACCATATTAATTACAACAAAATTGATTAGAAGTATCTTTGTTTACCGTGTTAAGTTGCCACTTCAAGGACAAGTTAGTTCTCGTGGTACTAAAAGTTTGGGAGGAAGCATTGGCAGAATGTCCTTATGACTAAGGGGAGCCATGGCTCCCCCAAAAGTCTTCAATTTTATTTTTTATATGTATTTAGTTATATTATATATATATATATATATATATATATATATATATATATATATATATATATATATATTATTTATATATATTTTTTATATATATATTTATTATATATTATTTTTTTTTTTTTTTTTTTTAGAATATC
>Ga0214542_1010086_pt1 | contig 14091 bp, 6 predicted proteins | sample CNSS1metaG_FD_160096 | JGI IMG/M metagenome (GOLD analysis project Ga0214542, IMG submission 160096) | Root nodule microbial communities from cowpea collected in UCLA plant growth center, Los Angeles, California, USA - CNSS1 | ecosystem: Host-associated > Plants > Roots > Nodule | place: USA...
TATATATATATATATATATATATATATATATATATATATATATATATATATATATATTTATATATATATATATATATATATATATATATATATATATATATATAATTCATAATGATCGAATTGTTATACTATCAACTTCGATATTCATAATTTAAAATTTAAACATTTAAATAACACAAATATATTTCAATGATTGAAATCCAAAAACAATCATGTATTAACTTCAAAAACAAAAATTGGAGCTGTATTACTAACTTCAATGAAAAATACCCAAACCAAATCGAATTGGACATAAACCTCTTCATGCAAAATCACTCACAAAAATGAAGGAAGAAAAAAAGCCAAAATCTCAGAGAAAATAAAAAAGAAGTTGAACATAGGATTTATCAAAAAATTTACATCAAACGTCCTATAACTTAACCTAAATTTTAAAATGTATGTCAGACTAAATTATAATCTAACATAATTTTTTAATTTTACTCATATACTAAGATCTCTCGCGTAAAAGAATTATTTTCAATTACAAAAATCTATTCCTATCCTTCATGTTAGATAACATACATTAAATTTTTGTGATGTAAATTACTTTTTCTCCAATAATAAAAAGAAAACTTGTTTTTTTTTTTTGTTATAATATATTTTTGAATTTCGTGAGCAAATCAATTTCTCCTAGTTTAAAACTAAACATGTAATCTTTTTTAACACTAATTTAGACATTGAATTAATGATATTAAATTTAAAGAATATTAAAATGATTACAAACTAGACTAGACTCTGAATTCAGATCAACTAAAATTGAGAGATCAAAGAAAAGTTTGATCGCTAATTTTGAAGATTGATTTAATAATCTTATTTAATAACAATAAAACATAATCTAAATACTGAAAGTTCTTAATTTCTAAAATATATTTAAATCAACTTTTATTTAATGAATTTCTTATTATATATATAGTTTGTATCTATAACTCAAAATTTTATATTCTTTCAAAATAACCAAGATAGATCGAATATATGTAATTATATGAATAATATGTAAGTGAGAAATACAGTGAAGTTTTGATAAAGAGAAACCGAAGAATTATGTAAGGTGGTATTAATATAGTTGGAAGGAGAGGAAAATTTTCTTTCTATATGCTATATATAAAATTTAATCTTTGGTTGATAACTTTTGAGTGGAATAAAATTTAAAAATAATTTAATCAATTCTGTCTTCTATAACCTTTTAAAAATAGAAAATAAGACTTAATTGTGAAAATATTAAACAATTCCTTTGAGAGTTCTTATAGGTACCTTTTACAACTATAAAAGTTAAAAAGAAAAGGAAAAAGAACATCATGTCACGTCGCATACTGAATCCATAAATTATTGAGGACTTTAAATATAGAATCATGAAACTGATGGTGAAGTATTCGAAATATCATGGTCAAGTGCATTTGAACACACATGCTTCACGCTTTCTGAATAAGGACGAGAGAACAATATTTTCATCAATTTAATCAAATTTTTTTATTTGGTACTATTCGAAATCAGCTAATTATTTTAAGTTTTTAATTTAAAAATATAATAAAACCCTGATTTCTAAAATGTTAAGATTATTGTAAAAATGATAAAACCATTTCAATTAAAATTTTCAAAAAAAAAAAACAATGAAATGTTCGGATTTATAATCCTTGTATATATATATATGAACATATATAAAGATTATAATATGTTTTACATATGGGAATGGGAATGAGATTTGAGAAATAACAATGAACAAGAAGAAGAAAAGCGTGTGACTTTTATAATCAATTGTCTGTGTATTATTATTGGAAAATAAGGTCGATTTATAAATAGGTGTGAATCTTATCACAAATTACTTTATAAATCTCCTTTAGATTTAAAATTCATTAAAAATTATCTCAAACTTACAAAAAATTTGACAATTTTTCATGAGAAACTGATCTAATTTCATTTATCTCCTACCGGTTTTTTTTTTTCCTCACAAACAATAATTTTTTTTTTATTAACAAAGAATATAAATATATGTAAATCAGGACCTTGTATGTTCAAAGTGCAACAAAATTAAAAGTAGAACCCTAAAAATCTACACTTATAGGTTACTGTTCAAATTGATAATCATTGACACTTAGTCATTAACATTAGTCCAATGTTAGATCTAAATTTCCTCAAAAACAACATAAATCAGAATTATATAAATAAATTTTTACTTGATAATTTTATATTTTTTAATCTTAAAACACCTCACACTTCATAACAAGAAGTATATATATCGTATGTCTTTATTTTTATTAATAACCGTTAATTTTTAGTATTTTGTTAATGAGAAGTACTCCCAAACAACATAAATCACATTTATACTAATAAAATTTCATTTGATAATTTTATATTTTTTAATTTTAAACAAATCTTGCAGTTAATAATAACAAATTGTAATGAAAAATTAAACTCAGAATCTCTCACACTTTCAGTATTTTCAAACCATTCTTATAACTTAGTGTACAGATAAGAGGAATTTGAAATCATATCCTCATTTTCAAATTTATCATCAAACAACCTTAATATGAATCTTAAGTAAACACCTCACACTTCTCATAGTATGTAGTTATGTGGATTGAGTCAGTTAATATAGTGCAAAAACAAATGTATGAATAATAATTCCCTCAAATTTCAAAAAACATAATTACAATATGTTTTATCAAATATTGTTTTACAATACATTTTTATTTCTATGATTATCTTCGTCGCTCCAAAACCTCTTATATTTTTATGTTTCAGTGTATGAATAAAACATTTAGGGGTCCACGACAGCTCATAGTCAACAATAAAATCAAGAAAGATAATAATAATAATAATAATAATAATAATAATAATAATAATAATAATTGATTTTTTATAAAAAATTATTTATTTTATTGATGGAAAATAAATCGATCAATAATAAAAATTATAAATTATCCATAAATTTTTTTGACAAATTTTAAAATATTTAATTCTCAAGAATTTTCCCAAAATTCAAAATAGAAAGTTTGATATTAGTTTACTAATGAAATTTATTAAAGAACAACTCTGTCCAAAAAAGTATTGATTATTTAAAAAAAGTGGCACACTAAATCATATTAAATCATGTTAGAGAGTAAATGATAGGAGTACAAAATTGGAAATCATAGTATATTTTCCTTTACATTTATTAGCTTTAAGTATTCTTTTGAATATTGAATCGTGAGTATGCTTTTTCATTAGATCTTGAATCTAATGTTTGAATCTAATGTTAACATTTTTGTTTAATATGTGTAAATGTATTGTTTAAATTTCTATTAGGAATCTATGGTATCTTTAATGTTAAAATATCTTATATTAATTATATATGAAGATAAAATTAAATATATTACATAAATAAGTCAATATCTTATCTTAAAAATATTTCGTAAAGTTAAACTAGACTTCAAATACATATTAAAGTGTATTCCAATAAATTTTGTTAGATGACTTAAAAGACAAATGGTTTTCTCAACTAAATTTTATTAAATTTTGGATGTTTAAATGTTTTTTCATATAAATTTAACCTAAGTTTATTAAATTTAAGATGTTTAGTATTCTCTTAAAATTAATTGGTCATGATTGGTTAATTTTATGGTCAAACAAAATTCAAAAACAAATAATAAAATTTCATATTTAAAAACAGATGATAACTTCAATTATAGAACTTAATTTTAATTGATAGTTTTTCTTAATTGATTTTTTTTCCTTTAATTTGTAAAATGTTATTTCATTATTGAATCGCCCCTCATTTTTTTATTTATTTTCCAAACGTTTTTAGTTAACAAGTAACATTCATACATTTTCAAAGGAAAACCAAAGTTGTTTATCTCGTATATTGCATTTTTATCTTGTTGTTTGATCATGTAATTGAGCATTAAATGGTGTTGTCATCATGTGAATGGAAGAAATGAAAACTTTATCTGAAGCTTGCTACAAGCCAAGAAAATGTAGAAATAGCCTAACAAGACAAATCTTCTTTCTTTCTCAGTTTACGTTGGAAGTCCCACATCGAATAGAGATACCCCACAAAACGCAGTCGAAGCGTGGTGGGCCCATAACCCACATCGACTAGAGACTTCGACTAGAGATAAGGTAATTTCATAGTATATAAGTGAAGTGCAAACATCACCTTACAAACCGGTTTTATGGAGTTGAGTTAGGCTTAAAAACCCACTTCTAACATGGTATCAGAGCCAAGTAAGAGCTTATCCTAACAAACTTTATTGGACATTATGTTCCACCCATTATCGGACTGCTAACGGACCACCCACTAATTTCAGTCTCATGCACGAGATGTGTTGGAAGTCCCATATCGATTAGAGATAAGGCCAATTCATAATATATAAGTGGGTGCAATCCTCACCTTACAAGCCGGTTTTTGGGGGGTTTAGTTAGCCTTAAAACTCACTTCTAACATGGTATCAGAGCTATTGTTTAAAAAAAAAAAAAACTTATCCTAGCGAGATTTCTTGAACATTCTATTCCACCCCCTATCAGGCCGTTAATAGACTACCCATTAATTTATAGTCCCACGCACGATATGTATATAAAGGGGTGTAAGTTAGGCTTAAAAACTTACTTCTAACATGGTATCAGAGCCAAGTTAGAGCATATCCTAACGAACTTTATTGGACATTCTGTTCCACCAATTATCGGACTGCTAACGGACCACCCACTAATTTCTAGTCCCATGCACGAGATGAATATACCTCGGCGTGAGGGGGTGTGTTGGAAGTCTCATATCGACTAGAGATAAGGTCAATTCACAATATAGAAGTGGGTGTAATCCTCATCTTACAAGTTGGTTTTTGGGGGGTTTAATTAGGCTTAAAACTCACTTCCAACATGGTATCCTAGCAAGATTTCTTGGACATTCTGTTTCACCCGCTATCAAGCCGCAAACAGATCACCCATTAATTTATATTTCCACGCACGATATGTATATAAGGGGGTGTGTTGGAAGTCCTTTTACAAAAACATAAAAGAAAAAAAATACAAATTTATGTGATTAACACCATTATTTTATGTGATTATGTAATTTTTAACTTCTCCAAATTTTAAATCAATGATATTAGTTTTCATCTTTAAAATTTGCATTCTAATTTTAAACTAATTGTAACCTTAAACAAAAAAAAATTAATTAAAAAATAAATTTTAATAAAAACATTAGTACAACATTTATATAAAAAAGTAGATTTGGCCTCAACTTAGAGAAGAATAAAATTGTTGCATTAAAGAAAATGGACTAAATTGAAAAAAAAATAATGAATATAGATATCAAATTAAATATAAAAACATTGTTATTAACATGTGGCACGCTGATAGGTTGATACGTTAACGACATTAGTAAAAAATGACTAAATTGAATAAAATTAATGAAATTGGGACCTGATGGAAAAAAAATAAAATATTATTACTGAATTGACAAAATTGAACGAAAATATGATTTATGTATTTTAAACCATTATGTTTTAATCAATTGCATTGTGGTGATATGTTCATTTGGTTTCTCATATGATATATATTACATATTGACATGAAAAGGTTATTCATTTTAACTATTTTTAGATGGTTTCAATTGCGTCGTGGAGATTTTTCTTTTAATGAAAATTTTTGTAACTTTTAAGAAATTAAAATATATTAAATTCGAATTTATTTTATTTTAAGTTATTTATTTTTTTAAATATTTTGTTAAGGTAAAATAATACAAATTTACATAATTTACGTTTTTTGTTTGGATAGACTAGTTCTATTATTATCAAATCCAAAAAGTTACTGCTTCAAGTTTATATATATGAACAAAAAATAACTATTACAGATTTCAACCAAAAATTTTTGATTGGCATTGAGTAAAAAATAAACTCGTTAAGATTGGTTGTGAAAAATCTTACATGTATAGCAATAAATAACTTTAACTTAAATAAAGGAATAAATCATCCTAACAATGTGAACTAGAAAATTATTTATATGATAACAAAAAAAAAATGAGTGACAGTTGATTTCATAATAAAAAAAAATCTCAACTGAAATTTATAAAAAAAATATATTTTTTTATTTATTAATTTTGAATTTGTATTTTTTTTTTAAATTTTCGTCTTTTTTATTTAATATTAACATATAAAAATATTTAAAATATATAATAAATTTAATAAAATTTAATTAAAAAATTAAATTTATACGGTTCAGTTTTAAAGATGAAGACAAAATTAGTCTAAGATTTAGAAAAAAACACTAATCTTAATTATTATTAAAGTTTAAATAACTAAACATATACTTAACAATTATATAAAAAGTAATTTTTAAAATATATTTATCTTTTATCATTCTCTATAAAATAATAAAACTAGTCCGAAGAAAACATAGTATTTCTCAAAAATGACTGTGATGGTAGTTGTTCATCCCTGACTTGGAAGCCTCTCATCACGTGCTTTCGTTTTTCTCTGTATTGTGATGCGATTGGTCAGAGCATGCATGAAGATGTTTAAGACGTAATCACATCATCTTTCATTCTTTATTTAATACTTTCATCGTTTTACTACATTATGGTAAATTAATTGAAGTTTGGTTCACCGAACTTTTCCTTTACTATTCCAATAACTCAATAAAAATATTCTCATTACATTGAATTTGCGACCGTAGTATAAGTGGGTTAACCAACATCCAACATCAACATTAGTAATGGGACCCACAATTCTCCTATCGTATACAAAAAGTCTTGCAAGATAGCGTCACTGATGATGCCATCTGTCCACGGAGAAAAGCAGAATAGAAAAAGGGTTTTATTTGAGTAAAAAACAATTAATATAACATTTGTTAGATTTTTGTTAACACAGTTTAGAGATTTTATATAGTAAAAGATGACATGAATTTTAAATAGTGTCACTGTGATGTATAAAATATTTCTGTTCAAATAAAGATTCAGTTGAGTTAAAAATAAATATAAAAAGTAAAATTAATTAAAAATTAAAATATAGAGATTAAATTATTAATTCCGAAAATAAGAAACGTTGTATACAAATTTTTTAATTTAAACAAAAGATTAATTTAAAAGTAGATATTTAATTTGTATATATACATTTAAGAGTAAAATATAAGTTTTGTAAAATGTAGAATTAAAATTTATAAAATTAAGATGAACTCTAGTTCTATTTTTGTGTCCTTATTAAGAATAGAAGCCATTGAGTCGTGTTCTTATAAAAGAAATTCAAGTCTAAAATTAATTTTATATCAGGTGTAACATGTAATATATAATAGGTTAAATTATACGGTCCTCATTTTCGTAACAAAATTTGAATTTGGTCCCTCAATTCTTTTTTATCTCAATCTGGTCTCTATTTTGAAAAATTTGATACAATCAAGTCCTTTCCGTTAGTGGTGTAGTAATGGTGTTAAATGGGGTGCACAATTTGGAGATGGACAAAATTGCACAATTTTTACAAAAAATCTAATAACTAATACGTGACACTCCATTTAACATTGTTACTACACCACTAACGAAAAGGACTTGATTGCATCAAAATTTTCAAAATAAGAATTATATTGAGATAAAAAAAGAATTGAGGGATCAAATTTAAATTTTGCTACGAAAATGGATATTAAAAGTATAATTTAACTTATATAATATATTATAATTTGGATATATTTCTATAGCAATTATGTCATGAGAAAAAACAATATTTAATAAAGATGTATTAACTAAATATAGATAATAGTAAAATATTAATAAACTAAATAAATAATAAATAATATAATATTTAGAATATCTAATTATATTTATTTTTAAGTTAAGAAAAATATTGATAAGTTGTAACTCACTAATAAAATAATGATTGAATGTACTAATAAGAAAGGCAACTGTGTAACTAATCATGAAATTATTTAAAAAAAGAAAAACTATTAGATTCACATGATACCGCAACGTGGTGGGGGCTCAAAAACAATAGCTGGTGAAAATATTGAGACAAGAATATAATAATAAAATATTATATATATATATATATATATATATATATATATATATATATATATATATATATATATATATATATTTTGTGTTAGTTTGAATTGTATTATAATTACATGTAGTTGAGCACGTGAGTCCAGTAATTTTTGAAAATATCAAAATAATTATGATTTCGTGCCTAAATTTATATGCTAAGTAGACAGTTGATATAAAAACAGAAATTATGAGAACTAATAATGTAAGTATATTTTAAACTATAAAAATGAGAATTGAACTTTCAAAATATAAAACATTATTAAATTAAATTTATAAAATAAGGAAACACATGTTACAAACGCGAACAGAATGAAATGTGTGGTCATGTCTGAAATTGATTTTTTACTGTGTAGATGTCAATGAACACGCATCTCAACTGAAAATAAAGAAGTTAAACTTTGTTCAAATCACATGCGCCCATTATATTATTTTATGTATTTTAGTTATAATAGTCACACGAAAAATCATCCTAATTTACTTTCATTAAATTCGTATTGTAAAATTTTACCTACCTTAAAATTTCGAATAAGGTAAAACAACACAAATCATTAAAAACCAGTACAGTAAGGTAAAATGAAAATAAAATTTTCAAATGTTTAAAAATTAATTTTAAATCAACCTATACCTACTTTATGATAATTTTAGTTTTTTATTTTATTTATCGATATATTTCTTATGAAATATAAGTAAATTTTTATACTGTTAGAGAAAATTAAAAGAAATCCTTTTGAAATTAAAACTCTTATAAAAGATTTGAAAAAATATAATTACAGGTAAAACATAGTTTATTAAAAAAATATATAACTTGGTAATACCAAAGATAAATAAGATGATGGCATTATACATGTTTTGATTTAAATAATGAAAGATAAAGTAAGTGGAGGTTTTCCTCTACTGATACAATTTTCTTCATAAAATACTGAATTGGGTAATTTTTAAAAAAATTGTAGATATGGAAAAGTCTCGCTTGTATATAATATGATTTTATTACGAATAAATCGTGCATGCATGATTTAATTTTCATTAATATTTTTAATTAGATATGTTTTTTTTTTTTCACTAAACTATAACACAATTTTAGTTTTTTCCATATTTTAAATTTTGATCTTATTAAGCTCCTATACTTAAGAAATGCATGTATCTGATCTTCTGGTCCAATAATGTTAATTTTTTTGACATGACAAAGAATAAATTAGACTGACCTAAAAGACATTGACATGTGTTAATCCTTTTCGATTTTTTTTTCGCCATTTCATTTTCTTCATCTTCTTTAGGCTTTATTATTACTTGTTAGGTTTAATTACTCGGATGGTACCCACTTTGATAGAAGTGTGTCAATCTGGTACCCGCTTTTAAATAAATAGTCAATTACATTCCAACTTTTGAAAAAGTGTTTCAATTAGGTCCTTTTCAAACGGAGTTGATTAACGCTGTTAACAACGTGTCACATGTCAGTTTGTGATTTTTTTTTATTCTTTTCAAATTTTTGAAAAAAAATAATACCACGTGTGAGGTCCCTGTGTGTAACACGTGGCAATCAATGTCACATGATATTATAATACCACATGTCAGTGTCATTATCAGATGTTATTTTGTTGATTTCGATTTAGTCCCTATATATATATATATATATATATATATATATATATTTATCTCAATTTAGTACCTAATTATTTATATCTAATTAAACCTATTTTTTATATGCATCATCTTTGTCTTCTGATTCTAACAATTCAAAGCAAAAATCTGAAATCCGAAATCCTTCCCCTGTGTGTACCAATGGTGGGTGTGTTAGTTTGGCGAAATGAGAGAAATGTAGAAATTTAAAGGGAGAGTGATTGGAAGATTGTGTGTGTTATTTTGCACGATTTCAGTTTAAATTAGATTACAATAAAATTGTGTTAACTTATACAACTTCATTCAAATCAAATTATATTAAAATTGTAAAAGACTCACACAATTTTAATTAAAAGTAAAAATGAAAAATATAAATCGTTTTTAACTTCACAATTTCTCTCTCATCTAAAAATTACATAAAATAAATTCCATATGATTTCACTTTGAAATCGTGCTATTCATACACAATCTCTTCGCCATAAAATCTTATGATGACGTAAACACAACTTGCTCGTATTGGTAAAAGTGTATCATCATGTAAATACAACTTGCAAAAATTGATAAATAAAAGTTTAAAATATTATACATTAAAATAAAAATAAAAAAGAGCAGTGGAAGAAAGTTTTTGAATTGTTAAGCACACTAGGGCAATGATGATCTGATGTAACTGGCACGGTGGCTGACATGGTTGGAAGTGATTTTAAAAATGATTTTAGGCTAAAAGTCACGTTCGTGAACCTAGAGACTGTACTTTCCTAATGTCTTCGTTGAACCCGGGAAATCCTCTCTAGTAGTGACCAAACCTACACAGTGTAAAAGCCGGCAAAAGCACTTTCACAACGCGGAAAAACTGCTTAAAATGCTGTCAAATGTATCCGATCCGAATCTTAGCATTTGCAAATCATTGGTCAACTGTACAACAAAACTATATATTTTGTATATAATTAACATATCCTTACATAATTAGTAATTGATTAATTAGAGAAATATGTTGTGTATTTGAATATTCATCCTCTGATTTCTGAAAGAAATTATTACTTTGTGGTACATAAGAATATTACATTTTTAATATGGTTACGTTCCTAATAATATATTTCATGAGAATATAATTTAATATGTAAAGCAAGCATATTTTTAATATGTTTACGTGGAAAGGATTTGAATTTTTTTTTTTTAAATTCCCTTAACACTAGATTTCACTGATAGAAATCTTTGATTAACAGTTTTCATCTACTAGGTTAAGTCTCTATGAAGTCTTATGCAGTCTTTATAACATTTTGAGGTTAATAACATAATTTTCTGATTAAATATCTGAAAAGAGTAATGAATAATAATACCTATAACAATGTATAAGACTATTATTTTTTTGTATATATACAACATTTGTAGATAAATTACACTACTAAAAAAATTTATATTTTTTGTCAATTTTGTTTTGAATTTTTTTTTTAGGAAATATTTATAAATTTTGTTATGAAAAAAATTTTGCAGGAAGTTGCTGTCATTTTTTTTACAAAATATTTTGCATAAAACACTTTTCGCAACAAATTTTGTATAGAAAATACTTATGAATTTTATAATTTTGTAGGAAATAATTACCTACGAAGAAATTACCTTTCAATTTAGATTTTTAGAAAAATAGTAGGAAAAATCTTTTATTGCCAATTTTTTTAACAAATTTGCAAAAAAAATTTAATTTAATATGAAAACTTTTAGTAGTGTTTGTAGAGTAGTTACATACCATTTTTTTGCATTTTATAAACTTTATGTTCTTTATTCCTAAGTTTGTTTTTCTTCCCTTTTATATTTCCCATCTCTTCGTGTGTTTTTCTAATTTCTCTCATAAAATTTTCTTGGTTCAACCTACCGTAGGCAAATTTTGATAGCTTGCACACACGTTTTATTTCTAAATATATATCCAAAAGGTAAAGTAATTGCTTCCAATACCAATTATTGTGAATTATATACAACAAACAACAAGTAGTTTGTGATGATATACATGTATTATTAAACAATGTGAATGATTAGAAAAATTTACATAAAATTATGAAGAAAAAGGTAATCGGTATTATTAACAAATGGATGCACAAACATTTTATTGATGATCTTGATGCAAGATGTTCTAATGTTTAGAATGAGAAAAGGAATCGATTTGTTGAAAAGAATAAATCAGTGATAGATGTAAAGTGTTTGAAGGAAAGAGCAAGAGCATGCGTGATGGTGTTTTTAGGAAGGAAATTGATCTTTTAATATTTAAATTTTGACAATTTTTTTTTTATAATATGAAATGATATATTTTAAGTAATTTTTTATTTTCTTATTTTTTATATTTTAAAATTATTTAGAATAAAATTATTTAGAATATGTCATTTCAAATTATATGAAATTTTTTTTAAAATTTAGTTATAAAAAATATAATTAAAGAAGATAAGTGCATGTGAATGTATTATGTACCGAAATATATTTCAAACAATGTGAATAAGAAACACAAGTATAACTACTTTAGACAGTGATATGACAGTTAAGGCCAACCCTGTAGAAATTAGAGACAACCTTTTATAGGTTCCAAAATTTCAAGGCCACGGAGTTTCGTCATGTTTTCAAATTAATACATCCAAGTTATCATTGATTATATAATTATACTATCATTGATACCCATTTATAGCACTAACTAGGTCAAATTCAAACTAATATACTCATAATCTCATATCCGTTGAACCATGAATTTAGTATAGATGATTGGAGACCTAAAATATTCAACACAAAAAATTCATACATAAATAACAATCTAACTTTTCTTCTTTTCATATCTACGTTTCTCTAGGAAATCATTCGAAATTTATGCAACAAAGTCAAAAAAATTCTAACTTTTTCTTCGGGAACCTAATTCATAAAAAAACATATTACTATATATGAACACATCATATTAACATTGATTAATAGCATAATTTATGTTTGTGCGAAGATATTGAAGAGAAAAATATAAATTTTAGAGTGTGATTTTATTTGAGTCCCATTACAATTCTTTTTTTCTTGCATGACTTATGTAATGTAATTCGACGGCCAGCTGTCACTAAATCTTTTGACACTGAACTAAATTGGTCATAATAATCATCATGTTTTTCCATTAATGTTTAATTTTTCTAATCTATTCCTTATCTTTTTTTTCTCTACCCATCATGCAAGTAATTAAAAATAAAACCTAAAATATCATCGTAAAAAATATAATGGAATAAAATTTAATCATACAATCTTTTTTCCAACATTATCATTAATGTTGTTATTGAATAGTTAACATTTTGTTATTTATTGGTGTGTTCAAGATTGGTTGTGAAATGAGTAATTAAACGAGCACTTCAAATTATATATTTATATGCATTTGCTAATCATTATGATAAATAAACTTATTATAATACTAGAAGAAATAATTGATGATGATTATATACTTGTAGTTTTCTTTTTAATGTTTTATTATAATTTCATTAATAACATCACTGTGTCACTTGTTTATGACTTTATTGATGTGTTATTTGTTTATAAATAAAGTGGTTAAAGTAAATATACCAAACAGGAAAACATAAATTTTAGAGTGTGATTTTTTACAAGGATTGTTTTTTAAATTTCATAATATTTGGATCTATGTTTAACTTTTATTTAGTTGTCCTTTAAATTCATATTTTTTTTATACATTGTTTGGATCTCATTTTAAAAAAAGTTAAAATAAATTTTTTAAAATATTTGCAGTAACCCTCACAAATTTAAAGAAAACATACTGCGTATAGAGATGTTAACGGGACGGGTAAGGTATCGGTAGTAGCTTCCCCGAACTTTATCCGCTGGATAAATATCTGTCTCGTACCAGTATCCATATCTGCCGGGTATCCGTTATGCGGGTACTCGTATAATTTTTTTAATATCTACGAATATTCATGGGTACCCGCGAATATTTATAAAAAAAATTAAAATAAATATTTAACAACATATTTTAATCGTAAATTCAAATAAAATACACTACATAATATTCATAAATTTTAAACAAAGTCTAAATAACTCATTTAAATAGGATTGAATGACAGGTTGCAAAGAAATAATTTTTTTAAAGCTAATTAATAAAAAAAATAACTCATTTAAAATCAATATACTAATATTTTAATCATTTTTTTAATTTAAATTAGAGTATAACATGTACATATTGTTAAAACACAGATCTGTCTAATTATCTTAACCACAAAGGGATCTGAATTGATTAACAAGCTTTTATATGGTTTAAGATGAATCTTGAATAAATCTTTAGGTTTTAAAACTAAATTAATCAATTTCGCAGTTCTGGGTTAATGGACTGTTTAAATCAATCAAGAAAGATTATGAGAGAGAAGAAAGAAGCAAGACACACAATTTATACTGGTTCGATTCAAAAAGAATCTACATCCAGT
>Ga0214542_1010088_pt1 | contig 14078 bp, 14 predicted proteins | sample CNSS1metaG_FD_160096 | JGI IMG/M metagenome (GOLD analysis project Ga0214542, IMG submission 160096) | Root nodule microbial communities from cowpea collected in UCLA plant growth center, Los Angeles, California, USA - CNSS1 | ecosystem: Host-associated > Plants > Roots > Nodule | place: USA...
GCATGGCAGAGCATAACATAAATAAGTTGATATATATTTATAACAGCTTTGAAATGAAAAAAAAAATTACAAATGACATACCTATAATTTATTCTTTTTCAAAGAGTTTCAAAAATTTCTTTGTACACAACGTTTTTAGTTGTGTTTGTTACCTTTCCATCTTCATCCAATATAAGTATTTTCAACCCTCTTTTGGTTTTGACTCTAGAAATAACAACATATAGTTGGCCATGTGTGAATACAGGTTGTGGAAGATAAAGGCCGACTCTAGAAAGTGTTTGTCCTTGACTTTTGTTAATCGTCATTGCAAAGCATAACGATATCGGAAACTGTCTTCTTTGAAATTTGAAAGGCAACCCTGAATCAGATGGCACTAAATCCATTCTTGGTATAAAAATCCTGTCACCAATGTTTTTTCCAGTAATTACAGTTGCAGAGATAACATTCTTGCCTAAATGGTTCACTTGCAATCTTGTGCCATTGCATAGACCTTTCGCTTGATCAATGTTTCTCAAGAGCATAATTGGAATACCTGTTTTCAACTTCAGTTTATGATTTGGTATCCCTGAACAAAGTAACAAATAATCTTCTAAGTTGATACCCAGAAGCAAATTCACTTGCTTCTTTTATTGCATCAATATATTCTTTGTCATTAGCCAACAATCCCAAAACATAACAAGCTTCTTGGTATGTTTCATAATATTTTCCATCAATTGTCTTAATGCTTTCATAATCAATACAACCTTTTTGAATGGTCAGTAATATCCTCAAATAATAAAGTTCTCCATACCCAGGAGGAATATAAGTAAGTCTACCAATGTTGTAGCCTTTCTTCATTGGTTTCCATTCTTTTTCTTTGACAGACTGCACTGTCAGGACCTTTGTTCACATATTTGAACAAATATTTTATTGAATTGGTCTTGTTGCAATACTCTGTATTGATGTGTGCTTGATACCTCATTAGAAGTGGTGGATTGTAAGGAACAACACTTCTATTGTCCAGCTTAATTCCATTCTTCTCAACAAATCTACCATTATCAAGTCTTCTATAGCATGGATATCCTTCTTCATCAATTGAAGTCGAAGATGTGAATTTTTTAGGATAAAATTTAGAACATCTTCCTTCCTTCATGCAAGGTGAATTATATCTTGTAGGTCCGCATGGTCCATGAATCATGTAACTTAGACAACTTTTTCCAATTTGGGGTACAAATCCGCATTGGGCAATTCAGCTGATATTACTTTATTAATATCAGTTGAATTCTTCAATTTGCTTTCTCCATCCAACCATAAAAGTATATGTGCATGAGGTAAACCTCTTTTTTGGAATTCTACCGTGTACATTCCTGCATATATAAATAAATAAGAAAAATAGTTGTCAGAATTTAATTTAATAAACATTTATATAATGTATATTACTTCATATATAACATACCTGTAGTGGTTTTTCCAAAGAAGTCATGTTTTTAAAAATCTGTCATCATTTCATCCAGCTTCATTTTGAACACTCTACATACAATATCGGGTCTATCTGAAGCTGATAACCCTTTGGCTAAGACAAATTCTCTTATTTCACTCCAATTCACATTGCATGTTATAGTAATGAACAAATCAGGATATCCAAATTTTTTACAAATTGCCATGTATCTGGTAAACCAATGAATGAAGTAGGCAAGACAATACGTCTTATTATTAAAGAAGGATTTGTCTCTCCTCTATTAACAGCCTCTTGTAATCCATTAAGAATATCACAGCGAATTAACTTATGATTAACTCTTATGAAAGACAACCTTTATGCTTCAACCATTGTATAGCAATCGACCAGAAACTGTTGGAACAATCTGCATGCATTCACAATATTTCCTGCTTCTACAGATCTTTGTTGTATTCTAAAGGCAATAAATTCTCACAAAGAAATTCTAATTCTTACCCTAGATTTAGTTCTTGAATGATATTCTCTTATTGGGATATCCTCTTGATAACCATCTTCTCCATATGGAAACATGAGAGGATATTGCAGTGGAATGAAAGCTGTGTGAGTTTCATGCAGTCTTGTTAATTCACCATAACATTTTTTTACCACTATATCTCTCTGCCTACATCCATATTGCCAAAATCACCAACTATTAGTGCAGCTATTTCATCACATGAAGCTGTGTTGTAGACTCTAGGGTCTTTGTTTCTGCCTCTAAATAGTCTTAGCGTGAAATCTGATTCCATATGTTCCAGTGACAAATCTCTTACTCTTCTAAAAGATTTCGCAAGAACATTGTGATTGTCAATCATTTCAATCAAATCAACAACCAATGATTCATCTATAACAGATTCCTTGGTGTTTGACCTAAAACATAATAAAGAGAATACATGTCAACAGATGTATTTAAATATTTCATATAACCAAATTAGTTCATATATTCACTGACCTGAAATGCTTCACTCTGTTACTCATTTCAGTTTTGGTATCATATATGTACAGTTGTGCAAACTTTGGCTTTGATCCATGCTCTGGCAATAAACTGCCAATACGGTGATAGTTCTGTCCATTAAGAATAAATTGTGGTGGAGAAGAACCATTGTTCATTGAATTATCTATCTTACCACCAATTGAAGTAAATGAAAACATGCTATTGTATACTCTTATGTTTTGTAGAAATGATTTGCTTCTCTGATCTTCAGCATTTAACAAACCTTCAAGAAGATTAGGTGGTCATTTTAATAGTGAAATTTGCACTTTTCCCTTTTGACAACACAATGAGAATTGAACTTCCTTTGAGGTGTTACATTTTTCTGCTCTTTCTTCATACCAAAGTTCAGCTTTACAGTATTGGCATTCCAAGCAAGGTTCTCCAATATTGAGAAGTTCTGAACATCATTAAAAAGCATTAGCATGAAAATGCATATATTTTTATCTACAGTTATATACAATTCTGTGTGAGATTATGTACCTTATAACTCTCCTTTGCAATACAATTCGTTTGTAATTGTAGTACTTGTAGTATGTGCTTCAATATTTGTAAAATGAAAATTAATTTATGATTTCAAAGAAATTTTTATTGACATCAATAAGTTGAATATCTGAATTACCATTATCTGTTATCGTTGCTGAATCATCATTTGTTGTGTCTGAACAATTATGTTGTGTTGTTATTTCATCATCAAGATTGAATCTGTTTTCAAGTGATTGTATGACTTGAAAAGGATATTTGACAACTTTATTCTTAGAGACAAAATGCGAATCATTTACAACCTCTGGTCTGCCACCTATGAAAAATAAGAGAAAACAATTGTCCTACCTTCATTGGCATTGTGAGTATGAATATTGTTATATATGAATAAAAACCTACTTACCTGCACTGGAATTGTAATTATTTTGTCCATAACTGACTGTTATTGTTAAAAATTGTAGTCATTCAAAAACATTGATATAAATTTAAAATTCGTCAGTTTCATCCAATTACAATAGGTATATAAGAAATTAAGATGAATGTAGAAATATACCGAAAGGACTATTGTATGTTAAAGTAGAAGCTGTAGATTGTGAAGTGATTTGTTGTTCAAGTAAAGTACTTGAACAACTTGATATATTGTTGACAGGTACTGCATTGAAATGAAGCTTAGTTTAAAGTGAGATTGAATTAATATTATTCAAAAACAATGTTAAAATAAAGTACTAGAAGAACTTGAAAACTGACCAATTTGTCTGTGAAATATTGAATTCATATTCTGAAGGTTATTGTTGTTGTTGTCAACATCTGAAATGGATTATTATAGAAGCATTGTTATTAACAAAATAAACAACAATACTTCAGTGATTCATTTAACAACAATCTGTAAAGATATAGCTTAGAAAAAGAATACTTACTAATATCCAACTGTTGTAATGACTTCCTGTGTATATTTTTCTGAAATGATTTTTCAGATACAGTTGTTTGATCTGTGATTAAAACAATAAAGATGTTTGATTATGCATCTGTGTTGTCAAGTTACGATCCAAAACATACATTTACAAATATAATTATAAAAAGAAATCCTGAGATTTTGTTACTTTGAGAAGAATGGTTTGCAAATTTAGTTTTCTTTCTTGCATTCTCTTCTTTATCATCTGCAACATAAAAAAACATACAAACATACAAATGCATCATTTGTAAATAAATTTTTTATGAAGAATTTGGCAAAATAAATGCTTTAAGTAAGATGTTAGTGACTTACATGAATCTTGATTACTTCTTGCATTGAACCTTTGTTGTAGCAACAACTTCCTTCTCAGCCTTGCATTTTTACAATCGTTTTGCTCCATTACAGTACCAAAATAATATGGAATAGTTTCAAAGGTTACATTGGAAGAAGCAAAAACAAAGGTAAGTTGACTCAATGGATGCAAAAGTATTTACTGTTTTATTACTATATTGGTGAATGTCTTTGTTAAACTTTTTGGTGTAGATTGTACCTCTAATCATAATTGTGGAAACAGAAATATTTGTAATTATAATAGGAAACACTTGTAAGAGTACAAAAAGTTTTTAGCAGTAGACAAAGATTAAAAATAGAAAGAGCATGCATTGTTGAGTGTTAATACATCAGAATCATTCATATATATAACAATTATTTCAGAGTTGATTTGTTCTTGCAACTAACAAAACATTTGCTTTTTATGTAGGTACAATTAGACGTCTTTTTTATGCACTAGTATATATAGTACAACAAAGAGGACTGTTTCATAGGAAGTATCTGCAATTTTAACCTCATTATGTGTGAAAATGATAACATACAATCAATGTATACACATATTAAAGTGTCGCAACCAAGATCGTGGCGGGACGACGAAAATGATTTAAAAAAAAAAGGTACAGAGGAGTCGCCACCATAGTTTATTATGGAAAACTATAGAAAAAACCTTAAAAGAATGGTCTTCGAAATCCAAATTTGGGTTCGGGAGTTAGTTACGTGTGGGGAAGGTATTAGCACCCCTACAACGCCCGTCTTAATACGGTTCCTTCTTTAATTAAGTGTGTAAAATAGAATTTGATGTTTAAAATTATTTGTTGTTCCTAAAAAAATAAAATAATAAAAAAAACACATACAAAAAATTATAAAGATTAAAAAAAAAAATTAGTTTTTATATTTTTTTAGCCCGACAAGGATTGTACCTCGCTCCTACGTATTTCCATTTGGAAAATCAGGGATAACGTAGTTCTTTGTAAAAAAATTGTTGCTTCATATTATTATTTTGCTTTGTTCTAAATTATAGATTTTTTATATATATATATTTTATAAATATCAAGAGAACCCGAGATTCTACATGATAAAAAAAAGTTATCAAGCAAATCCGAGATTTGACATGACATTTAAAATGATTTTATATTTTTATATTATTATTAATTAAAAAATTAAAAGCCTATGAAAGAGCGTTTTGATTATCATGCAAGTCTGAGACTTGACATGACATTTAAAATGATTTTATATATTTTTTTATTATTTTTAATTAAAAAATTAAAAGCCTATGAAAGAGCGTTTTGATTATCAAGCAAGTCCGAGACTTGACATGACATTTAAAACTTATAAAAAAAGTAGTTTTTATTTTATTTGTTTACTGTTATTATTATTTTTTAGAGAATTAAAACCTAAAAAAAAGCACCTTTTTAATTAACAAGATAAAAATAGAGGGAAAGAGAAAGGCTGAGCACATCGATGTCAAACCCAAAATCATCTAACATGAGAACCCCGAACAGATTTGATCATACAACAATTCAAACATTCAAACAATCATATATTTGATGTTATAAGAGAATCATGAATAACAGACTAGGAGCAAAAGAAAATTTACCTAAGGTGACCCCCTTTATGTGTGTGCTCTGTAATAAAAAAAAGAGGAGTTTTTTGAAATTTTTCTTTTTCTCCCCTTGGCATTGAAGAAACTTTGTGCTTATATATGCCTCTTGGGTACCACTGAGATCCTAGTATTTAATTACAATAAAATATATGGGGAAAGAATTGGTCTTGTTATATGGTTGCATAATATCCACGGTATTGATTATAATTATTAACGAAATATTGCCTATAATTACTAGAATCATATTTTCTGTCACATAAAGATCGTGATCAAATCATAACATATTATTCATATTATTGATTCTAACTATTACTAGAAATACTTTCTTCTAAATATTAAAATCATACCATTATCTAAAAGCATTATTATCGGGAATATTTGATTCTAATTAAAATAATATCTTCCCAGACTGACAACGCAAAGAGACACATAAGTGTAAGTGCACGATATTTATTCAAATTATTATAAAAAATATTGCTCCTAATATTATACACTTCTCTAAAAACGGAAATTATGAAACGTCATTTTTTGACATGTCATGCAAAGAGTGTAAATATGGGGGTAAAAATATGTAAAACATTTGGGCTCACGAAAAGAGTGTGATAATTAACAATAAATTAGATTCTCCTGCTCTTGGTTTATTTTTCTTTTTTTTTTCTTTCTTCCCACGGTAGAATTAAAGTTTAAAAACCTACCATCAATCAAAACATATTTTTTTATTTTATTTTATTATTTATTATTATTATTATATTATATATTATTTTTATTTTTATTATTATTATTATTTAACCAAACAAGCACATTTACCCGGACGAAATTGGGTGTTGACATAAAGCAACATACATCCATACATCTGATACATAAGTATTAAAAATATAATAACAGACAACAAAAACATAAATCGGAATTGAAGTTGAATATTTACAATAAAAGAAGTTCAATTAATATTACTTATATGTTAATATAGGAATGAAATATACAATAATTATATAGAACAGACCAAAATCCATCGTCGAACTTTTCATCTTTCAATACCATCATATATATTTCATTTGAATTATAAAACTAAATTATTTTATTTATGAATATCATACCATAACATGTATCACTTTAAATAAATGTTTAATAAATTTCTATTTGCATTCATAGAATTTCAGAGAAGCTTCAAAGAGATTTCATTCATAAGAAGGTAGAACTATACATATGCATTGCTGAAAATATAAAAACTTGTAGGTTGACAACTACATAAGTAGCAGACATAAAAACAAAACTATTTATACTCGGCAGTTCCAAATAACACCAAAAAACTAACTGTAAATTAAAAATTACAATATGTTAGCACTTTGACATTCTGATTGCTTTTCATGTGGTCCACTTCAAACACCAAGTCAATAGTTTGATGAAATCCATGAGCAATACAAAATTCCTTCCAGCCACTTCCAATTTTGCTAGACTTCTTGGGATGATTTCTCAACATTAGTTTGCACTTGATTGTTTTACGCGGTCCATAAAGATAAATGTATTTAAATCTTCCTTGACGAAGATAATTGCCAAAATCAGCTGGCAAATCCTAAAACATACATAAAGTAATAATCAATTTAATATATGGATTCAATGTTTTAAATAATTTGGAAACATAAGTATAAATATGAAATAAACATCCATTTAGTAATTGAAATGAATCTCACCAGATGGCTAGCATTGCATTGGTTTGGATTCAGAAATATGAAGAAATGCAACTTCGGCCCATTGAAAAGGGGTTCATCTGCCTCAATTCTTTTAAGAAACCGTGCAATAGACAAAGATATGCATTTATTGGGAAAAACAGTGATGTGGAAGCAAGAATGACCGACATATCCAAAATAAATAGTATGGAAATCGTGTAGTTGATAAAGGTGCCTTAATTCAGTCCATCCTCCAATTAGCATTGGTTTTTGTAAATTCTTGTTATAAGTGACCACATGTCTATTCCCTTCTTCATCTGTTAAAGTCCATTGACGCTCAAGATCGTCATCATAAAGAATGGCAAATGCACGATCCACAAAACCAACAGCCTCCAAAGATAGAATTTTTTTAACAAAAACATAGATTAGTTAAGGTTAAAATGAGTATATTGATTGCAAATCCGTCAAACAAATAAAAAGAGTAGAAGAAATCTTGTAAAAGAAAAAATGTATGAAAAAATTGACGAAGAACGTACCTCGTCCTGAAGGTGAATAATAGAGAACCGGTACCTACTCATTCTATTAATAACGTCTTCTTCATTGAAGTTGTATTCCATTTGCTTGGACTTTAAGAGAGATAGTAGAGAAAAAGTTGGAAGAATGTAGAATATGATTGAACTGATCTTTAAGTTTGATCTTCATGGTAGAATGGAGATGAATATTTATTTATAGAAGATAAATGACACATGAAAAGACGGGACGATTACAAATAGATTCTCAAACAGTAATGTAATTATTACTGCCTTGGAAAACGGGAAGACGATTAAAAAAGAATATAACATTACAAAGATATAACGTTATTAAACATATATTAAATTATTCTATTATGCTATAAAATATCATAATATAATATATGTAATATATAATAATAACAATTTTCCAACTATATTTTAACCTCTGAAGATTAGATATTTAGATATTTATATATAACATAAAATCTTTATAATATAATACAGTACCATAAATCGAGGTACTAAGTAAAAATATAATATTTCATTCGAATTTTATATATATATATATATATATATATATATATATATATATATATATATATATATATATATATATATATAAATATCAAAATTTTAATGTACAATATTTAATAAGTTAGTAATTAACAGAAGATAAGTGACTCAAAATTGTATATGGCATCCAATTCTGTTGTGACAACTTAAAATCTGTCAATAGATAATTGCTTTGCCATATTTATCTTATTTATGAAAAGGAATTTTTATAAAAAATCGACATTTATAAATTCTGTTTTCAGAAAAAATAGATATATCTTATTTATGAGTCACAAAAGTTTTCACAAAATATATTTTTCACAAAATATATGTTATTTATGACTTTAATTACATCATGCTACAAAATAACATCAATTTTGATAAGTTTTGATGTAGTTGGCAGTCATATTTGTTGACAAAAATTGAAAAATGTCAACAATATCTTATGGACCATCGTATGAAAGAAATATAATTCTAAATAATGTAACCCACAAGCACATAATATAGTTATCATCAAATAGAACATAGAAGTTGTAGTTCATATGAAATTAAAGACAAAACGATGCGTAGACATATTACAGTCCCAAAATGAAAGGCATAAAAAAAATTGTCTTGAAATAGAATAACTAAAATCATATCTCAATTCACTGCTTTTTCCTTCTTAATATTTCTTTTTAAAAGCTTCAATGGAACATTGTCTTCTTCGATGGATTCAAGTGATGCAGCCTTCTTTCTAGATTCTCTCTTATGTGAACTGTTAGCATCATCATTAGTTGGATTATCTTCGATTAGTTCAGGTGATTGGGATCCAGACTCAATTGTTTCTTTGGTAAATCGGACTAATAAATCCTACAGTACATGTCATTAAAAATAAAATTTATATCATTTGTATACCTCTGCAATATCAACGATGGACTCATTGACTACACGCATTTTTCCCCTACTAAACTCACCATTCCCAGCATAAATATCCTTCAAATAGGTACAAATAATGAGATTATAAAAAAGACAAAGATAACTGAAATTTTTAATCTACCAAATTACATCGAAAATTATATCTTACCACAGATTTCATGGAAGAATCATTGAACTTTTGAATTATATCATCATCAACACATATTTTCTTCACTTTGAAAGACTGCTCAAGTTTGAAATTCTGATCGTTCCTACTTTCGACTTTAAAAAGCAGACTTTTATCAACTAACTCATCAAACTCCTTAGGCAAATTTCCAGAAGCATTCATCTACAAAAACAAAATAATTAAAGATTGTGTAATTACATATATAAGTGGATATATTGAAGAGTATACCTTATCATGAGTGTCTAACATATCAGCACAAGTTTTTTTGAAAAGGGTGGTTGCATCCCTATCAAAGAGGACAAATGTGGTTGAATCGGAAGAGTCAATAACTCGGATCTTAATCCTATATCTGAAAATTGAATAAAAAAATTAATGAACAAAAGTTGTAATTACAATGTTGTTTTAAATTCACATTTATATTAATAAACAATAAGTTAACCTTGGAAAGACTTTTATAACATGCTTGTTACACTTCTCACAAAAGAACATCTTGGAATCTGGATAAACAGCTTTGTTGCACACACAAGCAGTATACCACCAATCATCGTCAACCAAGATATGCTTAATTGTTCCAAACAATATGTAAGTGGTGATCTTTCAATATAAAAAAGATTAATGAAGAGATATTGTGAACAACAAAATTTGCACAAAAATAAAAAAATATATTCTAACCTCTTTACAATCTTTTAGACCTTGAATGGTGGTCCTAGGTGTAAGTGTTAAAAAGTCCTCTTCCACAGTATTTTTGGAACTCTGAGAAAGTTGCGTTAATCCTTGAGAGGGAGATTCATTGTTCTCAAACATTCTGTGCAATACAAAATATAGTTGTTCTCGTAAACAATAAATCTATTATTGAATGTATGTACATCTGAAAGATCAAGTTGAGGAAATGAAGGATAATTTGCATTATAAAGTAACCAAAATATAGTTACCAAAATGGATTATAAAGTTTGAATAAACTGAAGAACAATTTCAATATTACCTTGATTTCAGTTCAGATGCTTCCTTGAAGTTAACATTGTACTTAATACGGGTGCAGAACTTACAATTTTGAACTTGAACCTTAACTATATTTAAAAATATAGTGTATGTGAGAGTAACATGGAATAAGTAGTACTAACTACTTTGTAAAAGTAATAACAAAATTTTACCTTGAAAAATTTTGACTTTCGCAAATTCTATACTTACATTCAGTTCATCCACATAAATACCAAACAAAGTACATTCTATTCGAAACCTAAAGATTAAAAAAATGTTATGTCAAATCGTTATTTGAACAGAAATATAAAACGAATGTAGTATAGTATAGATATAGAATACCCATCAGCTTCTATTGCTATGACATTTAATTTTGTTGTCTTTCCATCAACTTGCAATTCTCTTTCAGTCCCCACTCCGACCAGTAATCCCAAGATATCGAAAATGCCATTCATAAATGTTATATCGTATACTTTAACAATAAATGTTTATTAAAAAAAATATGAATAGTATTGGAACTAAAAATATTAACTTACCAACTAAATAATCAATATCAAATGCAGTGGTTGTCAATAAGGACAAAGGTGTGTATTGTGGTTTCATATCAGGAACCAAGTTAACATTAAGCAAAGAAACTTTTGTACCAAACTGGAAATTTATCTTATAAGGGTGGTGTGTTGTTCTGTATATTCCAGAATTCGGAGCCACACTGAAATTTTGTATGGCATAAACATGGCCTTTAGAAATCTCATTCTAAAATTTGTAAATTAGAGTATGTCTAATTGAAGCATGTATTTTAGAACCCTGAAACAAATCAAAAAAACATATATAAATATAACTATAAATATGTTTAAGATACACATATTTTATTAATTCCAATTTGTAAACTAAAGTACGTGTAATGGAAGCATGTAAAGAATAACATGAATAATAACCTCTTTGTCTTGAATAATGAACTCCATGGAAAAAGGACACCTCTGTTTACTGAAATCAGGAACAAACCATGAACGAATGACCCTAACAATGATATTCCAATTTTCCTTCTAGGGACTTACTTCGCTTACGCTATGGCTTTGGTTTGGAACTTCACAGAGAGACATGTTGAACTCACAACAACAATATTGAAAAATGAGAAGTAAAAAAGTCAGTATTAGATTCGTGACATATTTATAGTTACATAGAGAAAATAGGAACTAATAAGACAAAATTGTAATTCATACAACTAAAAAAATAGAACCAAAAAAAAAGGTTCAAAACAACTATATCAAAATCTATTTTTGATTGGTCAAAGGAGAGTAAAAGAAGTGTAAGGATTAATAAAAACATGGATATGGCAATTTTTGAAAAAATAAAGGTTCAGATGTTAGTCGCTGATAAAATTTGAAATGGTAGAAGAAAGTAAAAAGCAGAATATATTCAAATAAGGACTCTTCAAACATGGAGTACGAACCTTTTGACAGAAGTCATGCCAATATATATTGGTGAAAACTGCAAAAAATAGCTATTGATGTCAGAAGAAATTAAATATTCATATTCATTTATTCACAGGTTTCATAGGAAAGGAAAATTAAGAGAGAAGCATTTTGATGAACATAAAGCATGAAGCAGATTACTTGAAAGTGACTAAAAAAATTATTGGCGTGATGGATTGAGCAGTGAACCATTAATTGAATCAGTAATGTGGAAAGAATGAAAATCTGCAAATACATATTGGTATATAAAGCATTCACGAAAGAAGAAAGGTAGAAAAAAGTTATAGCAAACCCTAATTACTTAGACGAAATTTCAGAACTGCAAATCTCATTGCATTTCGTCTGTACATCAAAACTATTATATTTGTACATAAAAACAAATGAAGTACATACCTTTGATGAGTGGAAATGTTAATGGCTTGTAAGAATCCGTTAATGGCTGTGAAACGTGGTCTGGATGAAGCAACTGTGTTGGATCTCTACAAAAAGTCAAATAAAAGTGTGGTGTACAAAAGCCCTAGAATCTTCGAGGAGAAGCAACTGTGTTAGAAACTTCGAGGAGAAGCAATTGTGTTGGATTATTTAAGTTAATAACGTAAAAAATTATAATAAAAACAAATATAAATACTACAATTAAATATGTAATGAAATGACGGATGGTTACAACAGAAGAAAATCTCGTGGAAGGTGGAAGATACAGAAACATAATGAAGCAGTGGAAAATGTCATATCAATCGACATTGAAAAAAAATATTTGAAAAGTATTATAAGGGATGTGTATGAAAAATCTTCTGGAAAGTGTTATATTTAAATTAATATAATAAAAAACGCAGAGACATGATATGATTTGTGTCTGGTAGTAATTAAATGCCAAAGATTTTCGTATATGGAAGAAGATATGGAGCAGGTAAGAGTAAATAACTTTGCAGAAGTTGAAAATACAAATAGTTAAACATATACATATATACATATATATATATATATATAATATAATAATAAACCAAAAAAATTGATACAAAAATTACAGATTATGAATCTGTTAAGTAATATTGTTTATTGATTCTTCATAGGCGATGATAATAATCATTTATATTAAGAAGAACATTGACATCCTTGCTTGCTTGTTCACCGTCAACCTCAAAAAGAATTAAATTTTTTTCCTCCAGTCCATGAATTTCACGAAAACGTTTCCATCCACTTCCTATCTTGACTGATCTAGCTCTAATCAACAACTTGCATTCAACTCGTGCCTTTGGACCGTAAAGCACAATGTGTGAGAGCTGACTGTTGGCAAAATATTGACGTAACTCTGAATTTAAATCCTGCAAATAAAAAATATAAGAAATAATATCAAAAAGAAATGATTTTTTATGTGTCAAGGTTAAAAAGAATACATGAAGTTTTGTGTACAGATTGTAAGAAATTAACAAAAAAAAAAGAAAAAAAAATCACCAGAAAGCTTGCTTTGCAGTTGTACTTAGAAAGGCGGAACTCAAAATGAATTAACTTGGACCTTATCAGAGGAGTATTTGTTCGAACATGACTTAGGAATTTATGGACAGTTGATTCAGAACAGTGATTGTAAAAGTGTATTTCAAAAGCAGAATTTCCAGTATGCCTTAAATAACATAGTTTGGGTGGTTGGACTTGATAAAACTTTCTTATATCAACCCAACCATCAGTAATTCCCGGACCATAAGTATTCATGTTGAAGGTAAAATGGTGAACATGGCCTTTTTGATCAGAAATAGTCCAATGTGGCCCCAGTTCATTGCCTAATTGAATGATAAACAATCGGTTGACGACCGCAAAATCCTTGTAAATAAAAGCAATATAAAAAAAATATTAGTTAACAAAAATCAGAGAACAATGATGGTAAATAATGTATAAGAAGCAAGTTCACAAAAACCTGGTCTTCCATGAAAATAGTAAAGAATCCACCCTTCCACTTTGAGCCAAGTATGGATTGTTCACCAAGGATGCATTGCT
>Ga0214542_1010089_pt1 | contig 14077 bp, 12 predicted proteins | sample CNSS1metaG_FD_160096 | JGI IMG/M metagenome (GOLD analysis project Ga0214542, IMG submission 160096) | Root nodule microbial communities from cowpea collected in UCLA plant growth center, Los Angeles, California, USA - CNSS1 | ecosystem: Host-associated > Plants > Roots > Nodule | place: USA...
ACAAAATCCAAATATCAGAACAAAGTTGAAAATTGAAGGATTGGGGGAAAATTGAAGGATGAACAACGAAATTGAAATTGGGGGAAATCATACCAAATTGAAATTGGGGGAAAATTGAAGAGGTTACGAAATCTAGGGTTACGAAATCATGAATTTAGGTTACAAATCGGGAGAAAGAGAACCACAACGGAAATTACGAACAAACCTGTGTTGGCGGTGGTCGTGGCGGTCGGAATCGTCCGCCAATCGCAGTGTTTGACGGTGGCTCTGCGTTCTCCGTGCACGGAGCTGTTTTCTCGCTTCTGGCAGCCACGTGGTGGATGTCACGGTGGAGGAGAAGAACGTATGGCCAGCGGCGACGTGGTGGCCAGCGTCTTTCGTGGTGGCCAGCGGCGAGTGGGTGTGGAGGAGAAGCGACGTTGTGTGTGTGTGGCGTAGAGGTGAGAATCGGAAGGAAGAGTCGCGTTGTGGTTTGGTGGTGGGGTGGGGGGTGCGCGCAGTAGTGTGAGGGAGAGATAATTAAAAAATTTGGCACCTTCGCCTTCTTCTCGCTCTTCTCCACAAAAACAAAAAAAGGCTCATTTTTTGGCTACTTTTTATAATAATAAAAATGGGTTTGATGTTTGCATGGGGAAAAACAAAAAGGGTGGCAAAGGAATAGGAAAAAATTAAGAAAAGAAGAAAAACGAATTGTGGGTCTGTGTGTTCGTAATTTCCATGAATGTGTGCAGTGTCCTCCACCTGTTTTTGTCTTACGGGTCGCGGGCTGGCCTGTTTTGGCCCGCGGGCTGGCCCGACGGGCAAGCGGGCTTGACGGGCCGGGCTGTCATGGGCTGGCGGGCTGAAATTCGTGGCCTGGCCCATACTTTTTCAGTCGGGCTGGCGGGCCGGCCCATCGGGCCGGGCCCATTTTGCCATCCCTATAAACTAATGATATGCACAATGTGTTTGTATGAAGGGAGAATGATGCATACCCAAACCCTACCAGCAACACAACTAGAAAATTTCCCAGATAGATATCTAACAAAATAAGCAAAACAATTCACACACAATTATTCTAAGAGACAAATATATATACAAATGAAAATAGAGCTAAGAATATACAAATAAAAGAAAGGGGAAAGAAAACATCAAGGAAAACCATATCAAGTTCGCATATCTAATTAAATGGATTGACTCTCTGGCGATCCCCAGTGGAGTCGCCATTTTTCGTAACCGAAATCGTGATGGGACGACGAACCAACAAAGAAAATTAGTTTGAAAAGAGATTTGGGGGTCTTTTACAAAAAAGGGTGGCTTTGATCCATTTATTACAAAAATGGGTCAGCTTCCTAATTAATTACATAGTAGGGTCAGTTTACTAATTATTTAACTAGTTTTTTTTTTTCAAAAAATTAGGTTGTTTTGATATATTTATGACAAAGATAGGTCCGTTTACTAATTAATTACAGATTTGACTAACAATTTGATTTTTCTCTATTTTTTTTTAACTTATAATAATTTCTAAAGTTTTATATATTTTTTTAAAATAAATTTTTAATAATTTGATTAAAATATTTTAAATAAAATTTTATTGTTATAAATTTTATAATAAAATGAAACAATAAAAGTTAAAATATAAGTTTTAAAATATCAAAATTTTATTTAAAATATTTTTAATCAAATTTTATTCTTGTAAATTTTATAATAAAGTGTACTAATAAAATCTAAAATATTAAGTTTTAAAATATCAAAATTTTAATAATTTTTTTTAAATATTTTTAATCAAATTTTATAATAAAAAGTAATAATAAAATTTAAAATATTAAATTTTAAAATATCAAAATTTTAATAAAATGTTTTTTAAAATGTTTTTAATCAAATTATTAAAAGTTTACTTTTAAAAAATATATAAAACTTTAGAAATTATATAAAAGTTAAAAATAAATAGAGAGAAGTCAAATCATTAGTAAACCAACCTTGTCATGTAATTAATTAGCAAACTAACATTGTCATGTAATTAATTAGTAAACTGACCCATTTTTGTAATAAATGGGTCAAAATGATCCATTTTTGTAAAACACCGAGATTTGGAGTCGCCATCATAGTTTATTCTGGAATACTATGGAAAACCATAAAAATAAAACACCTTACAATGTCTGCCCGAGGGCGATGCCTTTAATGAAACATGAAAAGTTTGTATGGTTTTCAAAATGTTATAATTTTCCCCAAAAAATAATGAGATAATAATACTAAACGAAAACAAAAATATTTTTTGGTCTTTTGGGCCCGACAAGGATTGACCTTGGTCCTACGTATTCTCATTCAAAACGAGAAATCCAGATTACGTAGTTTTTTAAAAACTATTTGGAAAATGATTTAAATTTTAGGAAGTGAACTTGACAAGGGTTGGTCTTGCTCGTACGTAGTTCTTAAGAAAAACTATTTGTTGAAAAATGTTGGTATTTTTATATTTTAAAATTTTTGTATTTTTTTGGTGTTTTTGGAAAAAAGAAAAAAAAATTCATTTTTTAATATTTTTCTATTTTTTCTATTTTTTTAAAAAAATAGTGAATATGTCAAAAGGGAATGCAATTAGAAGCAGAGGTACAAAGTGAAAAGTCAAAATATAGGGGAGCAACATAAAAAAATGTGGTGCAAGAAATACATACATGGCCGAGCCCAAAAATAAGATGTGTGGTGTACATAAGAATGTGAGGGGTGAAATGAAAAAAAAAAAAAAAAAAAAAAAAAGGAAGCCCAAATCAAACAAACAAAAACTAACTAATGTGATGTGTGTGCATGGATGCGGGATTAGAACATCAGGGGTGCACACAACATAATAATAAAAATAGGTCCAAAGTGCAGGGAACCAAAGTGCAGGTTCAACGAGAAATAGGTCCAAAAATGAGTTTGGTAAACACAGGTGTGAAAAATAATGATGAAGGTACAAAGAAGAAAGTTGGATTCGGCCCAACTATTTCACTATCCTTAGAAGACAACCAAGCTCTCCATTTTCTTCTTTGTGAAAGCAAAAACTACCAGGGCTCCATCTTCTTCCTTCACGCGTGGAACTATGGAGAGACTTTTTCTTGAGAAATATTTCCTTGCATCCGCCATTCATAGAGAAATTTATGGAATTAAGTAGCGAGATGGAGAAACCATTAATGAATATTGGGAAAGGTTCAACAAACTTTGTGCATCTTGTCCTCAACATCAAATACAAGAGCATTCCCTCATTCAATACTTTTATGAGGGCATGAATTCGTCAGATAGACAATTGGAAATGTTGCAAGCAAATGATCTTTTCTAGATAAAATGCCATAAGTTGCTAGAGAACAGATAGAAAGAACGACATCTGATAGCCAACAATTTGAAACAAGATCAAATTCCATAACTTTGTTATGGAGAGATCACGAAATGGAGACTTCTGCAGCAAATGGGAAAATGATAGATGAAAGAATAAAGAGGCTAGAGAAGAAGCTTGATGAGATTGCAAGCTTGTTCAAAACTTTAACTCCACAAGTAGCAAAGGTGTGTGGAATTTATACTTCAACAAACCATTATACTAATGAATGCCCCAACTTAACAGGAACTATTGTGAAAGAACCATCTCAAGCTTTTGATGTCAACATGTTCGGAGGAAATAGAATGTCTCAGAATAAATATGGCTTGTCCTCCAATAGGTATGATCAAAGTTTTAAAAATCATCCAAATCTGAAATGGGCTAATCAGCAACACGAACAACCCTATGTTCCACCTTAAATGAGACAACAACCTCAACCAGATCTTGCATCGATGGTGGAAAAATTTATGAAAATGGTGGTTGAGCAGAACGTTGAAGTGAAGAAAATGATTGTTGACTTGACTCAAAGGGTGGAGAAGTTAGAATGTAATGTTAATTAGCTTAATGCTAAAGGATCCAGTCAATTGTCTGCACAAATTGTGATCAACCCACGTAATATAAGTGCTAGTACATTAAAAACGATAAGCAGGTACGAGGACTTGAGGATGCCCAAGAAGATGAAGATAAGGAGAACAAAGTTGCACCCATTGATAAAAGTGAAGGATCAGGAGAACCAACATAATTTACATTTGAGATGACTACACCCACTAATGACTCCAAGCTAGTATCTTGTAACCCTTCTTTTAAAAGTTCTTCTTCATCTTGTTCTCCTCCTCCTCCATGTCCAAATTGTTTGAAACCAAAAAATAAAGAGATGGAGGAGTTGGACAAAGAAATCTTGAATACTTTCAAGAAGGTGGAGATAAACATCCCTCTATAGGATGTTGTGAAACAAATTTTGAAATACGCCTAAGTTTTTGAAAGAACTTTGCACAAATAGAAGGCATGTTAGGGATAATGAGGTTGTGAACTTGGGAAGAAACGTGTCAAGCTTGATTAAGAGGCCTATTGAGATACTACGAAATGTAAGGATCCATGTCTATTTTCTATTCCCTATGTGATAGGAAGTACTAAGTTTGAAGATGCCATGTTAGATTTAGGAGCTTCTATAAATGTGATAGCTTTGTTAGTTTTTACTTCTCTTCATCTTGGACCTCTTAAGACTACAAGTGTGGTCATTCAAGTGGCCAACCGTAGCATAGTTAACCCTGCAGATGTGCTTGAGGATGTACTTGTTCGTGTAGACAAGTTGGCTTTTCTTGCAAATTTCCACATATTAGACATAAAGGATGATAAAGGAATGAGTTTGACCACTATTATCTTGGGAAGACCGTTCATGATGACAACCCAAACCAAAATAGATGTGCATGCAGGATCATTGACTATGGAGATAGGAGATGAAAAGGTGTATTTCAATGTAATGGAAACCATGAAGCACTCGACTGAAGACCATTCACCATTTTGTATTAATGTACTGAATGATGTTGTAAACAATTTTTCTTTTGAGTTTTTAAACATTTTCTCTACTATTTCTTCTTTTTGGATTTTATTTTTCGAATATGTCATATGATTTTAGACAATAAAGAAAACTATAAAACAAGTGATATTGAGGATGTAGTGTCACTGGATGATACCTCCATGGTGTCTGAGTGTGATGATAAGGTGGTTGAAATTACCTTAGGAAGTAAAATGTTGCCACGTGTTGAACAACCACCCACTTTGGTGTTGAAATCCATACCATATTTGACTTGCTTACTGATGAGCAGGAAAAACAACTATTGTAAGTTATCAAAGATCACAAGAGAGCAATAGGTTGGACTTTGACAAATATTCCTACTTTAGTCTTTCTTTTTGCACGCACAAAATACTTTTGGAGAAAGATGTTAAGCCAGTAACGTAACCTCAAAGGAGACTGAATCATCAACTGATGGAGGTTGTGAAGAAGGAAGTCACCAAGTTGCTACAAGCAGATATGATATATCCTATTTCTAACAACACTCAAGTGAGTCTTGTACATGTGGTCCCCAAGAAATCTGGGATCACTATGGTTAAGAACGAGAAGAACGAGTTGATTCCTACTCGTATTCAGAATAACTTGAGGGTTTGCATTGATTACTAGAGGCTAAACTAGGCCACCAAGAAATACCACTTTCCCTTACCATTCATCGATGAGATGTTAGACCGATTGGCAAGTAAATCTCATTACTACTTTCTTGATGGATTCTATAGGTATTTGTATAGCCTATATGATCAACATAAGACCACTTTTACTTGTCTTTTTCGTACATATGCATCTAGGAAAATGCCATTTGGTCTTTACAATGCTCTTGGAACATTTCAACAATGTATGATGAGTAATTTTACAAATTTGTTAGAGCATTGTATTGAGGTTTTTATGGATAATTTTAGTGTATATGGTTCATCTTTTGATCATTGTTTGTCTAGTCTTATGAGAGTCTTGGAAAGATATGAAGAAACTAACCTTGTTTTAAATTTTGAAAAATGTCATTTTATGGTGGAACAAGGTATAATTTTAGGTCACGTTGTTTCCAAGAATGGTGTATATGTAGATTCTGCTAAAATTGAATTATTTCACATTTACCTTACCCCTCTTATGTGAAAGAGATTCGTTCTTCTCTTGGACATGTAAGGTTTTACAGGAGGTTCATACATTATTTTAGCAAGATAACAAATCCTCTCTCCAACTTGTCACAAAAAGACATGGCATTTGAATTTGAGGAGAGGTGAAAAGATGTTTTTGATACTTTAAAGAAGGCGTTCACCACTACTCCTATCATTCAAAAACCTGACTAGACATTACCATTCGAGTTTATGTGTGATGCATTGAACTTTGTAGTGGGAGCAGTGCTTGGGTAGGAAGATAGGAAGCTACCACATGTGATATATTATGCTTCCATAACATTGGACACAACGCAAGCTAACTACACCACAATTGAGAAGGAATTATTACCTATTGTGTTTGCCCAAGACAAATTTAGATTGTATATACTTGGTTCCAAGGTAATTGTTTACATTGATCATGCCGCATTGAAATTCCTTCTTAAGTTAGTAGATTCCAAGCCAAGGTTAATTAGATGGATACTACTGCTTCATAAATTTGACATTGAAATTTGAGACAAAAGCGGGGATGATGAAGGTAACATTCCTATTCAAGATGACCATCTTAGTATGATTGAAAAGGGAGAAGGTAACATTCCTATTCAAGATTCCTTTCCTGATGAAGTCCTCCTAGCTTTGATTGTCGTGAAAGGTATGTTTCCGCAACCTTGGTTTGTTGATATTGTTAACTATTTGGTTGTTTCTACTACTCCTCCCTCCTTCTCCAAGTCTGAAAGAATCAAGCTGAAAAGCAAGGCAAAGTATTATGTATGGGAAGATCCACTCTTATGGCACAATGGTAGTGACCAAGTCATAAGGAGGAGGTGTGTTCCAGATACCGAGACACCTTATGTGCTTGACTTTTGTCATTCGTCGCCTTTTAGTGGACACTATGGTTATAACATCCCACCCGGATATTACAAATTTTAAATAATAAAATAAAAATGTAATAATAATACTTCATTTATTATAAATCATTTTCCCAAAACTGCGGGAATTTTAAACTTTATTACACCGATAAAACCAACTTAAATCCAAGTTCTATAATTCTAATATGATTACAAGAAATACTTAAAACTCATAAAAATGATGAAACGCTGCCACAAAGTTTCTCGACTAGCCCCACGCCAGGCGCTACACCAATATTGCGCAATACTGGTTTTTTTAAGCACCCAGAACAAAGTAAAATCAATCCTACTCTTATAATTATGCATATCCACAATCAAGAATATAGGCTTCCAAAAATCAACATGACTCTCATGCACAATCTCAATTTAGATGGCTTCATCATACATGTACACAAGTATCACTATATATCATATGCATCAATCCGCACATATTCATATATATATATATATATATATATATATATATATATATATATATATATATATATATATATATATATATATATTCCACCCTTTAAATCCATGCTAGCATTCAATTCCAACTTATGAATAATGTATGCTCAAATAAATATAAAGCAGCAGCACTCTGACAACTTAAGCACATGATCCTATGCACCAATGCAAATTAATATAGCATTATCGCCTCTCTTATGCCACAAGTTAATTTATATTGACACACATGCATTCACCAATAAACCAATTCTCAACATGTGACTAACCCAAAGGATCATTCAAATTCATAGAGACTTTCAACATAACCCAATCATGCTTCATTAGAAGTTACTTGAAATTGTCAAGAGCTTATTCATCCATTTTAAAGACTTCAAAACCATCAATAATGAATAACATATATCTCTAGCTACTGACCTCCAAATCAAGAATTACATGTTATGGACCACTTGTCAAAATTTCACTTAAATCAGACGGTTAACGAACCGGAAAATGAAGTTTTACGAAAACTGCGTAAACGAGAAAAATGGTGGCGCCAAGCGCCAAAAATCAGGAACATGGGTCTGGCGGTATAAAACCAGCACCTGGCGGTTCCTGTTACGCGAAAAGTACAAAAAACAACGTTTTTTCATGAAAAGAACATCAGCACGCATCGCTTGGCAGCAACTCTTCACCGCCAAACGGTTCTTAACAAAATCCTATAAACTGGATTGTTTTAACATGAGTTGCCTAGCAGCTTTGAAGGCCCGCCATGTAGTTTCTAGAAAATTTCCAGAAACTTATCACAGGCCAGAAAAATTACGCGTACAATACATTCATGCTTGTCATACAATTCATAATTATGAATTTAAAATCAAGAAACGCGATGAACAGCTCCCCTAACCTGGATAATTCTTTCTCACTTGGAAATTCCAATGTTTTTCTTGATCAATAATGGTTTCCTTTAACAGCTTATGTAATAACCTTTAATCTGCTCTGAACGCAGCTCTTATGCTCTCAAAACAATTCCAGATTTTTCCCCTAGGCTGCCATATACTTTTTTCTCTATTTCTCTTCTATCTCCCACTCTAGTTTCACTTAACTAACCATCATTAATCCAAAAACGAAAAATAACATTAAGGTTGTGTTAATTGCTATTCAAGATACATTATGGTTTGTTTTTCCAGCCCTTTTGGCTACCTCTCTAAGGTGGTTAGGGTTTCCTTTACCCTTTCACATTCATGCCAAAAGAAATTTTGACAAAAAGAAAGTTTAATTTGAATTTACCGAGGTTCAAATCCACACTCACGCCAATTACCACAATTACCAAGCACATGCACAACCATCAATCCAATTCATGTTTCTTGATAATTTTTATAAATATAAGATTATATTATCCCTCTTCACGCTCAACATATTGTTAAAATTACATGATTAAAATAACACATAAATGGCATGAATAAGATTCGAACCCAAGTCCTTTCATTCTAACTAAGTACTCTCAACCATTTGAGCTAGTACTTCTCCACATCATAAACCTTAACATTAAATGCCATAAAAGCTCCACTACCCGTATTTATTAAATAATTATTTATTTACTAATTTAAATTTCATGGGTCTTACAATGACAAACAAAGAATTGGAAGGTGTTGGATTGTGAATTGTATTGGCCTACTATCTTTAAAGATGCACGTAGAGTGTATGAAAATTGTGAGCAATGTCAAAGAGTAGTTAGATCCATTACAAAAAGGGATGAAATGCCTCAACAATCCATGCTATATTGTGAGGTATTTGATGTTTGGGGTATTGATTTTATGGATTCCTTTCCTCCTTCATATGGATTTTCTTATATTTTACTTGTTGTAGACTATGTCTCCAAATGGGTGGAAGCCATAGCTACAAGGACTAATGATGCTCAAATATTCATGAGTTTTGTTAGGTTTAACATCTTCTATTGATTTGGGAGACCACGAGTTATCATCAACGGCCAAGGGGCCCACTTTTGTAATAAGCTACTTGAAAAATTTTGAAGAAATACGGGATGACACGTTGTATTGCTACACCATATCACCCCCAAACTAATGAGCAAGCTGAAAACTCTAACACGAAGATAGGGAAGATCTTGGAGAAAATTGTAAAGCCTAACAGAAAGGAGATTGGGCCACAAGATTGGGTGATTCACTTTAGGCATATAGGACTGATTACAAAGGACCTATAGGTATGTCACCTTTTAAGGTTGTTTTTTGAAAGGCTTGTCATTTACCTGTGGAAATTGAACATCAAGCCTATTGGACTATGAAAGCTTGCAACTTGGACTTGGAAGAAGCATGGAAAGAGTGAAAACTCTAATTGCAAGATCTCAAGGAAATCAGACTCATAGCCTACGAAAACTCAAAGTTCTACAAGGAGAAAACCAAGAAATTCCATGACTAGTAGCTTGTGGCTAGAAAGGATTTCCAAGTAGAACAGAAGGTGTTATTGTACAAATCCAAGCTAGGTCACATGAGTGGTAGGTTACACTCGACATGGGAAGGACCATTCATCGTTACACAAGTATTTCCTTATGGAGCATTGGAGGTCAAGGAAAAGTTTTAAGAGTTAATGGACATTGTCTTTGAATATGCTGAAAAGACGATGGAAGGAATGAACTTGACTTCTCTCGCATACCTTCCTCCTTGAGGAGGTAAGTACCCTCATAAGAAATCCAACAAAAATATTTTCTTGCTTTTAATAAGACATATTTTCAAGGATTTTAGGATTTTATTTAGTAACCGGGACGATCATAATTCTGGAAAAATAAAAGTCATATGCTATGAGTGGATTGTTTCTATGGTTTACTAATTGAGTTGATTTGAGAATTTCTAGAGTAAATCTTTTGTGAAAGAGTTTTGAGCTTTATTGTAAAAGATGGACTACCATCTGCCATTCCTATTTGTCTTAAGTCACTTGCTCATTTTTTGTTTATACTCAGATGTTTAGCTTGATTCTTTTGTTTTGTATCTTAGGTGAATATGCATGATTTGATATGATTGAGGCGTTTCTTGGTTTTAGCTACTTGGCCAAATAAGCCAACCTTGATATCGATCCATTGGTAGCCCTTTGAGCTTTAAACCTCTTTTTTCTTGTTTTCAAGCCCATTGTAAATCCTTAAAATGAAAAGACCATGTTTTTCCTAACCTTAGGAAGAAAGAAAGAGCTAGTGGATTGTGTTAAGATTGGCTGAGAAATAAAGTGGGAGGGTGAGTATCTCACCCACAAAATAATATAAATGCCAAAAGGTAAAATTGTTAATGAAAGAGGTTTGAAATGAAAAATAATTGCTTTCTAAGAAAGAACAACAAAGGATAATTGAGACTTTACTTTGATTAGAGGTAATTACTTTAACTAAAATTAGTTAAGACTTTACTTTGATTAATTAAGTTTTCTATTTGTTGAAGAAACAAAGGAATAGACATGATTAATTGAGATTGTACTTTGATTGAATTTACTATGGACAATCTAACAATTCTCACTTTTAATTGAGACTGTACTTTGATTAAAAGTGAGAATGCCAACAAATGAATTGAGTCTTTACATTGATTGATTTGTAAATCAACAACAATAATTAATTTAACAATAATCTCTAGATAACCAATGAAGAATCTTATTTAGAAAAAGCAGTGGAATTGACCTATTTACTATTACTGTGTTTACAATCTTCCGTGTCATTTTTTTTGCATATCAAAATCTCCTATTTTTATAGTTGCTAGTTTTAATTGCATTTTTATGAATCAAATATTTGAGATCAATTTCGTATTTGTTGTGAGACGACTCAGGGTATCTTAACCCTAACTATTTTGTTCACTACTAACTTGGCAATACTGAAGTTGCTAAAGTTAAGTAGTGGTAATTTGATCGCCTAACGACAGCGATATCAAATGTTATACTCATTTTTGTTAAGGAATGTCTCCATGTGCCTTTTGATAGAGGTAAGGGTGAGTGATTCCAACATATCTAGTTGTGACGATGTTGAAGTTTGTGTTTGGCTTCGTGTCAATACCATGTACTTTGGTGGGGCAAAATTTTACTCGACCCCATGGTGGGTGCCAAATGTTCTTACAAGGAATTTGGTGTATAACCTTTGAGGTGGGTGATAAATCACTCATGTTTGAATCTTTGTAGGAGAACAATGTAACACCCCATTTCAGATGCTACTGGTAACAATTATTTTCAAATAAACATTCAATAAAATTTTATGATACCATCCTATTTATCTTAGAAAATTCAAAACTTTAAAACATAGTACCTACCAATTTCTTACAAATAAAATTCATGCAGAAATAAATATGAATTAACCTCCATGTTTAATATTTTAAATGAAAACCTAAAATTATTTATGGAAAACCAAAGCCATAAACCTCTAATTTTTTTTTTGTAAATCACTCTGAAAGAAAAGGAAAAGAAAAATCCTAAATCTTTTCCCACGTGTCTCTACTCCTCGCCAATAGCACATGTATCGTCCTCTGCTCTCGCATAATGTAAGTTATACGTTCATCGTACAAACATAAGCAAAAGAAAGGGTGAGCTAACATCAAACAATTAATCGTGAGTAATTCACGTAATCCCACCCAATAAACATCACATGGCTTAAAACATCAACTCTTAACAAATCCTTACTCCAAGAAGGATATCAATTCAATCATAAACTTGAACACGAGCATGCAAACACCATAAACTTGTTCGGAGCCCTGGGGAAGTATACAACTTCCCATTACTCATCTCGTGAGCCCTGATGAAGCATACCACTTCCCATTACTCATCACGTGAGCCCCGACCAAGTGTACCTTCCCATTACTCATATCAAGAGCCCCGACGAAGTACATCTGTCGTACAAATATGTAGAGTTACCAAACACATCATAAAACTAAATACAATGTCAACATATCATATGCGTTCATCATATAATAACAATACAAGATCATACCATACTTGTCTCATCATCACAAAAGCTCCAAATGGGAAAAACTTATTCAAACCATAAATTGAAATTTATGATTATTCTACCATTGAGTAAATAAAAAAAGGCAAATTACAAAACTAAGCCACATTAAAATTCATAAACCAAATAATCACCTAAGAATGTTAATAAAGTCACACTTTCTATAAAAAGTCGTCAAATACCAAAACTTTATATCATAGAGATATATATATATATATCAACTACTTACCAAAAAACAACAGAATGTCATCAATCAAGGTATAAATAATATACATATAAAACTAGGTAATAGTATACATATGATACAATATGATAATCCCCAACACATAACTATATTAATCTTTTAATATTTTATTACACCAATACTCTATACTTTAATTGATTCAATGTAGACATATTTCTATAAACGTGATATATTATCATGATATGAACTTCAAAATTCCTATAATCAAACAAAATACGTAATTGCAAAACCCAGAAGGCAATCTCTTTAACTTTTTATAATCACTGATTATTACAAACCCCAACACACACTAACTCTAGTTTATAGGTAATATATGTAGTACTATTATTATAATGACTCACCTAAAAGAAAACCATCATTGCAAATGAAAAACACAACTCTAACCCTCTTGCATCCAACACACTTGTGTTACCACCAAAGTAAATAAAAAAAAGAAACAAAGATACCAAGTCGTATGTATAATAATAACTACCCCGTCAAAATTTTGTGCATGATATATTTTTAATCAAATCAACAGTCACGAATAAATTAAATCTTTAATTTTACCATCTAACTCAGAAACGAATTATAGAACTAGTTGGTTGCACTCACACCAAACACTCAATCCCAAAAGAATGGATTTTAGGATTTCACCACACGTTCATAAAAAAAGAAGAAGAAGAAGAATTTAGTTATTCTGTTATACTCACCAAGGAAACATATATACGATTCCATAATCCAACTTCAAACATTTTCTATATATAAACACATAAGAAAAAGGTTAACTCCCTTTACCCGGAATTTTAAGCTATGAATCCTGACAACTCTTTTCGCCTCTACACTCCTCCTACGAAACTTTCTCGTGCTAAAAAAATTCTCACAGTCTATAGTCTCCTTTTCCCAAGCTCTCTTTGTCGTGCCGACAGAAGCCCTAATTTTATTTTATCCTGATACTAAAAACGAAAATTAAAATAAATAAATAAATTTAATAATTTTGTACTCCATTAAACACACTTAATAACCAATTATTGTCCTACGTCTAGGTTCAATGTACCAACCTACAGCTTTTCAAATTCCCGTCAAGCTATCAAAACTAACAAAAAATAAAATTTCACTTTAGCCAAGGTTTGAACACTTTACCTCCTAATTACCAAACACACGACAAGAGTTGAACACCGACCTCCAATTACCCAACAAAGAGATTTTAACCAACTTAGCTACACACTTTGTTCTTTATAAAACCACTTATTAATTTCTTATAACTAACTCTCTTCCCAAATATCCATTATTTACTTTAATTAAATAATTCATTAATTTTCCTAGTTCTTACAAACAATGGTATCCTGGTCTCACTAACAAAGAGGAGGAAAAATCTACCTGTAAAAACTCTCTAACATCAAGCCAGTAAGAGTAGGGATGGCAACGGGGCGGGGCGGGTACGGGTATCATGATCCCATCCCCATCCCCATAATAAAAATTCATCCCCATCCCCATCCCCAAACCCAACGGGTATACAACTTTTGACCCATCCCCAT
>Ga0214542_1010095_pt1 | contig 14065 bp, 6 predicted proteins | sample CNSS1metaG_FD_160096 | JGI IMG/M metagenome (GOLD analysis project Ga0214542, IMG submission 160096) | Root nodule microbial communities from cowpea collected in UCLA plant growth center, Los Angeles, California, USA - CNSS1 | ecosystem: Host-associated > Plants > Roots > Nodule | place: USA...
AATGAATTGAGTCTTTACATTGATTTATTTGTAAATCAACAACAATGATTAATTTAACAATAATCTCTAGATAACCAATGAAGAATCTTATTTAGAAAAAGCAGTGGAATTGACCTATTTACTATTACTGTGTTTACAATCTTCCGTGTCATTTTCTTTGCATATCAAAACCCCCCTATTTTTATAGTTGCTAGTTTTAAATTGCATTTTTGAGAATCAAATATTTGAGATCAATTCTGTATTCGTTGTGAGACGACTCAGGGTTATCTTAACCCTAACTATTTTCTTCACTACAAACTGGCAATACTGAAGTTGCTAAAGTAGTGGTAATTTGATCGCCTAACGACAGCGATATCAGAGTGTGTGAGGGTTTTTTATGAGATGGTGAGGGTTGGGTTTGTGCCTGGTTGTGTGGTGTTTAATAAGGTGGTGGAGAGGCTATGTGAAAAGGGTGAAGTGGAGAAAGCGAATGTAATGTTAAGTGTGTTGATGGATAAAGGGTTTTCACCGGATGATGTTACTTATTCTCTTTTGATGCAGGGTTATGCTAAGAAGGATGAGGTTCAGGAGGTTTTGAAGTTGTATTATGAAATGGAGTACAAACGTGTGAATCTTGGGTTGTCAGTTTTTGTGACGGTTGTTCGGTGTTTGTGTCGTTGTGGAAAGGTTGAAGAGGCTGAGAGATATTTGAGGGTGATGAGAGAGCGATTGGTGGCTCTAGATGCTAGTGTGTATGAGGAATTGGCTTCTTTGCTATAGCTAAAGCTGCAATAAAAGTAATTTATGTAACCTTATGTAGTCTATAGAAGTTAGAACTGTGAAAGATATGGAAAGATATTAGCTGCTATAATGTACTGTTAAACATAGATACAATTGTGTTGAGTTATGGAAAAATATTGTTGAGATTCCACCAACCATTGTAATTGTTATTGTAATAATGACAATTAAGATGTTGTACGAAACTATATGATATTTGTTAATGGTAGAGCCCTATATATACTCTTTTGTTCTGGTTTACTATCAATTTGAGTTAAATCAATTTTCTTCTTGTTCAAGTATTTCCAAGTTGGTATTAGAAGTCCTAATCTTGAGTGTTCTACTTTTGCATTTAAACCCTAGCAGCCTTAGTTGTAGCTTTTTCTTGTTTCTTTTTTTTTGGTTGCCTTAGCGCACTCATTCTAATTTTTGGTTTACCTAAGTGCACCCATCCTGCTTGTCACAGATTCTCCATCACTACCATTGTTGTCATCACCATCGACACAGTCACTCATTCTAATATTAGACATAGGAGTGATTAGGTGGCTTAGTAGTTAGATGGAAGAGATGTGAGGGAAAAGTTGTGGATTTGATCCCCCTAGCTAACAATTTGCAGAAATAAGGTTGGTTTGGTGGGTTTAGAAGTGAAGGTGGGAGAGGTTGTAGGTTCAACTCCCCCCACTAAGAAAAACTAACAACTAACTTTTGCCGATAAAAAAAATATTAGACGCATTTTGGTAGGACTGAGGTGACCTAAGTATTGATGCTCAAGAGCTTGAGACACACCAGGGATACAGACAACCGATTGTGACAGATAGTATAATCCTCGAGACTCATGTCATGCTCCAATAGTTTGCCTGGTACGCTGATCCTGAACAAGAACAAAATGATTAGCAAAAGGAATAGGGTAATTTCGGGTGCGAGGGAGCTTGCTTATGGAGATTAAATTAAAAGGACACATGGGAATATATAAAGCACAAAATCTAGGGTAACATAAGAAGAAGGTCGTGTGTGACCAATGCCATGAACTTTAATTTGAGAGCCATTATGGTCACGAAGGGTAAAGAATCCAAATAAGTCAATTGACAGAAAAAGGTAGAGGAATCAATCGGAGGTACAAGAGAATGACCAAACATGTGAGGAACTTAGAGGTGAAGTACTTGTTCACTGCCAGTTTCATAAGATGGAACAACTGTGCCAGATAAGATTTGATTGCGGACATAGTCAAACTTAGGAGGAAGTCCAACAAGTGCAAAAACCATAAAAAACTTTCCATGTTGTTTGGCATGTCTGGTTCCATCATTAATTAGTGAAAGGCATGAGTGACTCAAAATCAGCAATTAAGCAATCGAGTTTACCAAGATATGCCTGTATATTATGATTTTCCAACTTCACAGTGATAAGGTTGGAGACAACATTGTAAAGACAATGAATATCATTGGAGTATAGTTTCTTGGCTTTCTTCCATACATCATAACAAGTAGTAAAAGCATGGTATTGAGGCTGCAATTTGACATTGCTCCATAAAGAGGCATCAATTTGCATCTATTGGGCTTGATCATTGCGGGGAATGTCTTTGGCATGTTAGGTCAAGTGGTCGGCACGACCTTGACCTTGAAACCACAGCCCAGGAGCTATAGTTGCTCATCCCAGTCAGTTTTTCACAGGGAATCAGTGGAACAGTGATGATCGAAGATCGAAACCCAAAACTACTGATATCGTGTTAAGAAGTAGATTTTAAACCTAATTCAATATCAAAAAATCGGCTTGTAAGGTGAGGATTGAACCCACATATATACTATAAATTGGCTTTATTTCTAGTTGATGTGAGACTTCCAACACACCCCTTTTGCTGAGGTATACACACCTCGAGCATGAGATTAGACACTAATAGGTGGTTTGAAAACAAGTGGAACAATAGACCCAACAAAAATGAAGCTTTGATAGGATAGGCTCTAACCCATGACTCTGATACTATATAGAAATGTATATGTGTTGAATGTGTTGTGTGTCTAACATAGGATGTATTTATACTAATTTACAGAATCAATTATAATAAAAACACCTAATAATTAGGAACCAATCATCCTAATTTCCTAGAATATGTAACTGTTAATTTCCTACAAATATGTAATAGCAGATTATATTCTAACACTAAGAGATCAAGTCAGGATTGAAATATTGGAGTTCTAATTAACAAGTTACTAATATTTAACAAAGCCTCGTAAGCCTAACAGGTTCAAGCTGATTGTAGAGATGAAAGGAGTGCAGTCTATTTAAAATCTTGAGTTAGGGGAAGTGTTGCAAATAATTCAATTAGTGTTGCATATTAGTTAGGTAGCTAGTGGTTGTTAACTAATTACTTGTTATTGTATAATAAATAGTAACATTGTTATTGTAATACATATCTGTGTGAGAAATAAAATTTTGAGATTCAGTACCTGGTATCCCTTGTTCACTTCTCTTCTCTCTTTTTGTGAGTGTGTTTAGTCTTTTTTCTAACTGTACTCTCTTCCTCTTGAGATGCTAAACATTGGCTTTAAGTGAGTCTGAATTCAGCAAAACAGGGTAAATATCTCCCTATCAACTCTAGTTGTCGTGGAGTCATTGGTGCTGCAATTGGCTGCTATTTTGTCGCCCTTGACTGTGCTAGTTAGAGCAGTCTTTTGATGGGTATGGACATGCATGCCTCCACAAGGGTAGAGTAAGAGTCTATACATTGATAAAGCTAGGACTTTTGAGACCATATAAAGAGTAATTGAGAAAGGTTTCTTGTATTATTTAGCAGTAAAAGTACTGCTTGAATAGAAATGTTATATTAAAGTTTACTCCTTTATTCAAAGAACCGAATAAAATAAATCTAATACTTGATTTCGCAAAATCTTTTATTTCTGTATAAGGGGAACTTTTGTTTTCAAAATGCATAAGCTTATATAAAGCTTAAATCATAAGTTCCAGTAGAACCCAAAAAAAACTTAAAACATGTGCAAGAACTAGTGTGTATTGAATTTCAAATTTCATAATTACATGTTTGCTCATTTGGAGTTCAACCATGTTGCTTGTGTGAATAAAGCTCTACATCTTGATGAGAGTGAGCTTGGAGGTTATCGCTTGACAGTTGAAAAGGAAAAGCCTCGGCGTGGGAACTGAGGTACACGCCGTGGAAGAGGTGGAAGAGGAGGTGGTTGTCGTGAATTTGGTGGAAGAGATGGCAGTGGTTGTAGCAACAAAGTGGATTGGGGGAGAAGTAGTGGTCGAGGGTGGCCAACCCATAAATCTGCAAATTTAGTTTATGATTATTCTCTATGAAATATGTTACTGTAGTTTATCTTTATATGTTATCATAGCTTATCTTTAGGCTTTATGTGTGTGTGTTTGTTTTTTATTTGGTCTTTTCATGATACAACTTTTAAGTAATTGAGTAATATGAAGAAGGGAAAAGTTGAAAACCACTATAAAAATTGAAAACTTGAATTTAGTAATGTGACTACAACTCAATAAGTCTACTAGGAGTTGGATAACAATTTTTGTCAAATAATTATGGAAGAGTTTTACAATTTTTGCTAGAAGAATCGCATGAGAAGGTTTACCATTTTTGTAAGAAAGATTGCATGTTTTGTTAAGTATTGTTAGATGTTGCCGAACCATGTTGAATTATTGTGTATTTAAAGTTTTTGCTCTTATTTGTTGATGTGTTACCACTAGAAAATTCCAATTGTGTGATTCCTTAACCATGTTTCATAATTATCGTGTTTCACATTCTGTCATAACTCGTCAACATTCACTCTTCTAATGTTTTTTGACAAATCATATACATTTTCACGCTTCTAATGTTTTTTGACAAATCATATACATTTTCACTCTTCTAATGTTCTCTAATAAATCATTGTGACATGTGATTTCGTGAGTATTGCTTTAGAAGCTACAATTGGGCTATCATGTGGCATAGAAGATTAGTTCATTAAAAGTTCATTTTTAACATGCACAATTTATTTTATTTTATCTTATTTTCTTCTCATACAAATGTTTATAGAGAAGTTTATTGGAATGTACTTTAATTTATTTGCTACTTTAGTTCCACAACCTCTGCATCATGTATACGTTTTCATATTCTGATTTTTTTTCTTGTGTGATTATAATTTAGGGAGGAAAAACCAATTTCAGCGATGATGACTATCGCAACAAATGTTGGAAATTTTGGATTTATGTAACTATCAATCAGGTTTTGCATTTGGGTTTATGTAACTGTCAATTGGATTACTTTTGTGGGTACATGGTATCTGTTGTTGCTGCTGAAATTTTGGTGTTGTGTGGAACACAAATTGGTTGCAATTGGGAAAATGGAGTTCAGATTCTTTACTATTTTTTATGTGATGCCTTCTGGTGAGCATTAAAATACATTGTATTGGTATTTTAAATATCTTTTTAATACATTTTAAATTGACAAAATTAGTAGTAATCAGTGTATTACGAAGGCACAGTAGAGGAACAATAAAAGAACCCTGCAGAGAATCCAAATTTGGGAAAACGTGGGTGTTTAATCCAATAAATTTTTTTCTAAAACTGATACAACATCATTCTTGTATGATGTGGTTCAATTTTGGTTCTTGTGAAAACTGAACCAATTGAAACTGAATTATTATATTTATATTGATATTATTTGGATCTTTAACCTAATGATTCAATCTATTATTTGTTGATGTGTTACCACTAGAAAATTCCAATTGTGTGATTCCTTAACCATGTTTCATAATTGTCGTGTTTCACATTCTTTCATAACTCTTCAACATTTTCACTCTTTTAATGTTCTTTGACAAATCATAAACATTTTCACTCTTCTAATGTTCTCTAATAAATCATTGTGACACATGATTTCGTGAGTATTGCTTTAGAAGCTACAATTGGGCTATCACGTGGCATAGAAGATTAGTTTATTAAAACTCCATTTTTAACTTGCACAATTTATTTCATTTTTTCTTATTTTCTTCTCATAGAAATGTTTATAGACAAGTTTATAGGAATTTACCTTATTTCCTTTGCTACTTTAGTTGCACAACCTCTACATCATATATACGATTTTCATATTCTGAATTTTTTTCTTTTGTGATTATAATTTAGGGGGAAAACCAACTTCAGAGATGAAGACTATCGCATAAAATGTTGGAAATTTTGGGTTTATGCAACTGTCATTCAGGTTTTGCATTTGGGTTTATGTAACTGCCAATTAGATTGCTTTTGTGGGTACATGGTATCTGTTGCTGCTGCTGCAATTTTGGTGTTGTGTGGAACACAAATTGGTTGTAATTGGGATAACGGAGCTCAGATTCTCTACTGGTTTTTATGTGCTGCCCTCTGGTGAGCATTGAAAATACAGTGTATTGATATTTTAAATATTTTTCAAAATGTCAAAATTAGTGGTAATCAGTGTAATATGTAGGCACAGTAGAGGAACAACATAAAAAAACCTAGTAGAGAATCCAAATTAGGGAAAACGTGAGTGTTTAACCCAATAATTTTTTTTCTAAAACTGATAAAACATCATTCTTGTATGTTGTGGTTCCATTTTGGTTCTCGTAAAAACTGAACCAATTCAAAATGAATTATTATATTTATATTGACATTACTTGGATCTTCAACCAATTGATTCAATCTATTATATGTTGATGTGCTACCACTAGAAAATTATAATTGTGTGATTCCTTAACCATGTATTGTAATTATCGTGTTTCACATTCTGTCTGAACTCTTCAACATTTTCACTCTTCTAATGTTCTCTGAAAAATAATATACATTTTCACTCTTCTAATGTTCTCTAATAAATCATTATGACATGTGATTTCATGAGTATTGCTTTGGAAGCTACAATTCGGCTATCATGTGGCATAGAAGATTAGTTCATTAAAAGTTTATTTTTAACATGCACAATTTATTTCATTTTTTCTTAAATTTTTCTCATAGAACTGTTTATAGAGAAGTTTATCGGAATGTACCTTAATTCATTTGCTACTTTAGTTCCACAACCTTTGCATCATATATATGTTGTCATATTCTGACTTTTTATCTTTAGTGATTATAATTTAGGGGGGGATAAACCAATTTCAGTGATGATGACTATCGTAGTAGATGTTGGAAATTTTGGGATTATGTAACTGTCATTCAGGTTTTGCATTTGGGTTTATGTAACTCTCAATTGGATTGGTTTTGTGGGTAAATGGTATCTGCTGTTGCTCCTGCAATTTTGGTGTTGTGTGGAACACAAATTTGTTGCAATTGGGAAAACGGGGTTCAAATTCTCTACTGATTTTTATGTGGTGTCCTCTGGTGAGCATTAAAAATATTATGTATTGGTATTTTAAATATCTTTTAAATATTTTTTAATATGTCAAAATTAGTGGTAATCAGTGTATTATGAAGGCACAATAGAGGAACAACAAAAAAAACCCAGTAGAAAATCCAAATTCAGGAAAACGTGGGTGTTTAACCCAATAATGTTTTTTCAAAAAGTGATAAAACATTTTTGTTGCGTTACGTGGTTCCATTTTGGTTCTTGTGAAAATTGAACCAATTCAAACTGAATTATTATATTTCTATTGATATTACTCAAATCTTTAACCTATTGATTCAGTCTATTATTTGTTGATGTGTTACCACTAGAAAATTCCAATTGTGTGATTCCTTAACCATGTTTCATAATTATTGTGTTTCACATTCTTTCATAACTCTTCAACATTTTCACTCTTTTAATGTTCTTAGACAAATCATAAACATTTTCAGTCTTCTAATGTTCTCTAATAAATCATTGTGACACATGATTTCGTGAGTATTGCTTTAGAAGCTACAATTGGGCTTTCATGTGGCATAGAAAATTAGTTTATTAAAAGTTTATTTTTAACTTGCACAATTTATTTCATGTTTTCTTTTTTTCTTCTCATAGAAATGTTTATAGAGAAGTTTATAGGAATGTACCTTATTTCCTTTGCTACTTTAGTTGCACAACCTTTGCATCATATATACGATTTTCATATTCTAATTTTTTTCTTCTATGATTATAATTTAAGGGGAAAACCAATTTCAGAGATGATGACTATCGCATAAAATGTTGGAAATTTTGGGTTTATGTAACTGTCATTCTGGTTTTGCATTTGGGTTTATGTAACTGCCAATTAGATTGCTTTTGTGGGTACATGGTATCTGTTGCTGCTGCTGCTGCAATTTTGGTGTTGTGTGGAACACAAATTGGTTGCAATTGGGAAAACAGAGCTCAAATTCTCTATTTAATTTTATGTGTCGCCCTCTAGTGAGCATTGAAAATACACTGTATTTGTATTTTTAAATATCTTTATAATATATTTTAAAATGTCAAAATTAGTGGTAATCAGTGGATTATGACGGCATAGTAGAGGAACAACACAAAAAAACCCAACAGAGAATCCAAATTCTGGAAAAAGTGTGTGTAACCCAATAATGTTTTTTCTAAAACTGATAAAACATCATTCTTGTATGATGTGGTTCGACTTTGGTTCTTGGGAAAACTGAACCAATTAAAACTGAGTTATTATATTTACATTGATATTACTCGGATCTTTAACCTATTCATTCAATCTATTATTTGTTGATGTGTTACCACTAGAAAATTTCAATTGTACGATTCTTTAACCATGTTTCGTAATTATCGTTTTTCACATTTTGTCCTAACCCTTCAACATTTTCACTCTTCTAATGTTCTCTGACAAATTATATACATTTTCACTCTTCTAATTTTCTCTAATAAATCATTGTGACATGCGATTTCGTGAGTATTGCTTTAGAAGCTACAATTGGGCTATCATATGGCATAGAAGATTAGTTAATTAAAAGTTCATTTTTAACATGCACAATTTATTTCATTTTTTCTTAACTTTTTCTCATAGAAATATTTGTAGAGAAGTTTATCAAAATGTACCTCAATTCATTTGCTATTTTAGTTCCACAATCTTTGCATCATATATTTGTTGTCATATTTGACTTTTTTTCTTAAGTGACTATAATTTAGGGGAGATAAACCAATTTCAGTGATGATGACTATCGCGACTGAAGTTGAAAATTTTGGGATTATGTAACTGTCATTCAGGTTTTGCATTTGGGATTATGTAACTGTCAATTGGATTGCTTTTGTGGGTACATGGTATCTGCTTTTGCTGTTGCAATTTTGGTGTTTTGTGGAACACAAATTGGTTGCATTTGGGAAACGGAGTTCAAATTCTCTATTGGTTTTTATGTGCCGCCCTCTGATGAGCATCAAAAATACAGTGTATTGGTATTTTAATTATCTTTTTAATATATTTTAAAATGTCAAAATTAGTGGTAATCAGTGTATTATGAAGGTACAATAGAGGAACAATACAAAAAAACCCAACAGAGAATCCAAATTCGGAAAAAAGTGTATGTTTAACCCAATAATTTTTTTTTAAAACAAATAAAACATCATTCTTGTATGACGTGGTTCGATTTTGGTTCTTGTGAAAATTGAACCAATTCAAACTGAATTATTATCTTTACATTGATATTACTCGGATCTTTAACATATTGTTTCAATATATTATTTGTCGATGTGTTACCACTAGAAAATTTCAATTGTACGATTCTTTAACCATGTTTCATAATTATCGTGTTTCACATTTTGTCCTAACTCTTCAACATTTTCACTCTTTTAATTTTCTCTAATAAATCATTGTGACATGCGATTCCGTGAGTATTACTTTAGAAGCTACAATTGTGCTATCATGTGGGGTAGAAGATTAGTTCATTAAAAGTTCATTTTTAACATGCACAATTTATTTCATTTTTTCTTAACTTTTTCTCATAGAAATGTTTGTAGAGAAGTTTATCGGAATGCATCTTAATGCATTTGCTACTTTAGTTCCACAACCTTTGCATCATATATATGTTGTCATATTCTGACTTTTTTTTTCAGTGATTTTAATTTAGGGGGGGATAAACCAATTTCAGTGATGATGATTGTCGCAACTGATGTTCGAAATTTTGGGATTATGTAACTGTGATTCAGGTTTTGCATTTGGGTTTATGTAACTGTCAATTGGATTGCTTTTGTGGGTACATAGTATCTGCTGCTGCTGCAATTTTGGTGTTGTGTGGAACACAAATTGGTTTCAATTGGGAAAATGAAGTTCAGATTCTCTACTAGTTTTTATGTGCTGCCCTTTGGTGAGCATTAAAAATAGACTTTATTGGTATTTAAAATATCTTTTTAATAAATTTTAAAATGTCAAAATTAGTGGTAATCAGTGTATTATTAAGGCATAGTAGAGGAACAACACAAAAAAACCCAACAGGGGATCCAAATTCGGGAAAAAGTGTGTGTTTAACAAAATAATTTTTTTTCTAAAACTTATAAAACATCATTCTTGTATGACGTGGTTCGATTTTGGTTCTTTCGAAAACTGAACCAATTCAAACTGAATTATTATATTTATATTGACATTACTTGGATCTTTAACCTATTCATTAATTCTATTATTTGTTGATGTGTTACCACTAGAAAATTCCAACTGTATGATTCCTTAACCATGTTGCATAACTATCGTGTTTCACATTCTGTCCTAACTATTCAACATTTACACTCTTCTAATGTTCTCTGGCAAATTATATACATTTTCACTATTCTAATGTTTTCTAATAAATCATTGTGACATGTGATTTCGTGAGTATTGATTTAGAAGCTACAATTGGGCTATCATGTGGCATAGAAAATGAGTTCATTAAAAGTTTATTTTTAACATGCACAATTTATTTCATTTTTTCTTATTTTCTTCTCATAGAAATGTTTATAGGGAAGTTTATCGGAATGTACCTTAATTCATTTGCTACTTTAGTTCCATAACCTCTGCATCATATATACGTTTTCATATTCTGATTTTTTTGTGATTATAATTTAGGGGCGAAAACCAATTTCACTGATGATGACTATTGCAACAGATGTTGGAAATTTTGGGTTTATGTAATTGTGATTCAAGTTTTGCATTTGGGTTTATGTAACTCTCAATTGGCTTGCTTTTGTGGGTACATGGTATTTGCTATTGTTGCTGCAACTTTGGTGTTGTGTGGAACACAAATTGGTTGTAATTGGGAAAACGGAGTTCAGATTCTCTACTAGTTTTTATGTGCTGCCCTCTGGTGAGCATTAAAAATACACTGTATTGATATTTTAAATATCTTTTTAATATATTTTAAAATGTCAAATTAGTGGTAATCAGTGTATTATGAAAGCACAATAGAGGAACAACACAAAGAAACCCAGTAGAAAATCTAAATTCGGGAAAACGTGGGTGTTTAACTCAAGAATTTTTTTCTAAAACTGATAAAACATCATTCTTGTATGACATGGTTCGGTTTTGGTTCTTGTGAAAACTAAACCAATTCAACCTGAATTATTATATTTTATATTGATATTACTTTGATTTTTAACATATTGATTCAATCTATTATTTGTTGATGGGTTAGCACTAGAAAGTTCCAATTGTGTGATTCCTTAACCATGTTTCATAACTATCGTGTTTCACAATCTGTCCTAACTCTTCATCATTTTCACTCTTCTAATGTTCTCTAACAAATCATGTACATTTTCACTCTTCTAATGTTCTTTAATAAATCATTGTGACATGTGATTTCGTGAGTATTGCTTTAGCAGCCACAATTGGGCTATGATGTGGGATAGAAGATTTGTTCATTAAAACTTCATTTTTAACATGCACAATTTATTTCATTTTTTCTTATTTTCTTCTCATAGAAAAGTTTATCGGAATGTACCATAATTCATTTGCTACTTTAGATCCACAACCTCTGCATCATATATACGTTTTCATATTTGCTAATTTTTTTTCTTTTGTGATTATAAATTAGGGGGAACACCAATTTCTGTGATGATGACTATCGTAGTAGCTGTTGGAAATTTTGGGTTTATTTAACTGTCAATTGGATTTCTTTTGTGGGTACATGGTTTCTGCTGTTGCTGCAATTTTTGTCTTGTGTGGATCACATATTGGTTGGAATTGGGAAAACGAAGTTCAGATTCTCTACTGAATTTTATGTGTTGTCCTCTAGTTAGCATTAAAAATACATTGTATTGGTATTTTAAATATCTTTTTAATATATTTTAAAATGTCTAAATTAGTGGTAATCAGTGTATTATGAAGGCATAGTAAAGGAACAACACAAAAAACCCAGCAGAGAATCCAAATTTGGGAAACGAGGGTGTTTAACCCAAGAATTTTTTTTCCAAAACTGAAAAACATCATTCTTCTATGACATGGTTCGATTTTGGTTCTTGTGAAAACTGAACCGATTCAAACTGAATTATCATATTTATATTGATATTACTTGGATCTTTAACCTATTGATTCAATCTATTTTTTGTTCATGTGTTACCACTAGAAAATTCCAATTGTGTGATTCCTTGACCATGTTTCATAATTATCGTGTTTCACATTTTGTCCTAACTCTTCAACATTTTCACTCTTCTAATGTTCTATAACAAATCATATACATTTTCACTCTTCTAATGTTCTCTAATAAATCATTGTGACATGTGATTTCGTGAGTATTGTTTTAGAAGCTACAATTGGGCTATCATGTGGCATAGAAGATTAGTTCATTAAAAGTTCATTTTTAACATGCACAATTTATTTCATTTTTTCTTATTTTCTTCTCATAGACATGTTTATAGGGAAGTTTATCGGAATGTACCTTAATTCATTCAATACTTTAGTTCCACAACCTCTGCATCTTATATATGTTTCCATATTCTGATTTTTTTTTTCTTTTGTGATTATAATTTAGGGCAGAAAAACCAATTTTAGTGATGATGACTATCGCATCAGATGTTGAAAATTTTGAGTTTATGTAACTGTCATTCAGGTTTTGCATTTGGGTTTATGTATCTCTCAATTGGATTGCTTTTGTGGGTACATGGTATTTGCTATTGCTGCTACAATTTTGGTGTTGTGTGGAACACAAATTGGTTACAATTGGAAAAACAGAGTTTAAATTCTCTACTGGTTTTTATGTGTTGTCCTCTAGTGAGCATTAAAAATAATATATTGTATTGGTATTTTAAATATTTTTTTAATATATTTTAAAATGTCAAAATTAGTGGTAATAAGTGTATTATTTAATACATTATTCTATAACAAACAATTTAACTAATTAATTTGAATACTACTTTTTTTAGCTACTATTCTAATATCCTACGCAACTTGACGACGGGTACTTAAAATTGAAAATCTTTTGTTAATCATTATAAAAATGGAATATATTACGTCAATTTTTAAAAAATAATAAATGTAAAGGATACACCTTAATCCATGACATGTATTCTTAAAAATGGTTTTAAAATTAGTTTATTTTTAAAATAAATCAAGAATTATTATTTTTGCTAATGTATTTTCAAATATATTTATTATTAAAAAGGAATTAAATTTGTATTTAGTTATTGAACTTCAAAACAAATTGAAGTTTGTCTATGTGTGAAACTTTAAAGCATTTTTTATCTCTAAAATTTAAAAATAAATGAATATAATTCTTTTAATTTAATTATGTTAATTTTTATTTTGGCATGTCAACCAATTTTCATACTAGGATTTGAGTTGTTTACACCGTTTGACACATTTTCACTTCAACTATTAAATAGTTTGCAATTTATTTTTATTTTTTGGAAGGACGTGTATTATATTACTATGAAGTAATATTGAATAGATGTAAAAAAAGTATTTTATTTTCAACAAATTTGAAGAGGAAAACACAACCTACTTGTTCTTAACTTGTAATATTGTAAACAAAGTGTGGAACTTGTGTAATAAATAAGTAGGTATAAGTTCTTTGCAACATAACTAATTAAATAAGCATTTCTAACAATAAGAGAGAGTGGATTCAGAGAAATTTTTTACTTTTAACACAATTAAATGTTTGGGCATTAATGAAATTTAAACTCTCAAATGTTTATTTTTCTTATAATAATTGAAATTTGTATCTTATTGAGGGCATTAAATCAGCAAGTTAGAATCCTCTAATCAGATTTTGATGTGGGGGAATCCAATGCTCCGACCCACTTAGACTTTCCATTCTAGAATTTCCTATGTTGTTATGCAAATAATTTTATAGAGCATTGTCTCACCGCGGGACAAAGTCTACTAAGAGTAAAACACTCTTTTGTTTTACTTCTCAACCTCCATACAATCAAGGAACAAAATATTGCACAAAACGAATACAAGTATTGCCAAAATATACATTGGACAACAAAAACTACCCTATTATT
>Ga0214542_1010098_pt1 | contig 14060 bp, 12 predicted proteins | sample CNSS1metaG_FD_160096 | JGI IMG/M metagenome (GOLD analysis project Ga0214542, IMG submission 160096) | Root nodule microbial communities from cowpea collected in UCLA plant growth center, Los Angeles, California, USA - CNSS1 | ecosystem: Host-associated > Plants > Roots > Nodule | place: USA...
GGTTAGGTTTTTGTAGAGACATCCTTAGGTATCTTTTATTTGCTTAGAGGCCCCTAAACTCTTCTATATAAGGGGTGCTCCTAGACATGTAAAAGGGTTGAACATTTTGAAGTAAAAACACTCTTGCGTCTCAACCATTTTATGAGAGTTTCCTCCGTTGGGAGTGAATAGTTTTAAGCCTTATCTTGCATAGCAAGTGGCCGCGCACATCCACTCATCTTCAAAGTTGCCATGGCTTCTAGCCTAGCCTTGTAGTGGTGTGCTTCTCACATTTTTACCATTCCTTTCCTTTCCATTTTATGTTTTCTTCTTCCTTTAATTGTTCTTTGTTTTCTATGGTTTATATGCTTCCCATTTCCTTTTTGTTTTGAATCAATCCATCATCTTCTTCTCTTGAGCTTTGTGAAAGGAACCTTCACATTTAGATAGCTTGCTATCTTAATGTCCAGTGGGGATTTCACTTAGCTTTCTTAATCCACTCACACCATATTCAATCATCTTAAAAAGAAACAAGATAATCCTTCATCAAATCTAATAGTGAAACTTAATTGAACAGAATTCAAAATGTATTGATCCTTTGATTCCACTAAAAATCCACTAATCACATGTTACCAAATTAATTATCTTATCCAAATATAATACCTAGCATCGCTCTTGAGTTTATCACATTGAGCTCTGGATTCTAAGGGAGGAAAAATAGAAGCAGCAAGATAATTCAAAATGTTAGCAAACCATGGGGAGGGAAAAGAAGCAGAGAGTGTCAACAAACTTTCATCGGGAAAGCCATCCCAGATAGGCGGTCTACAACCAAATTTTGTGCTCTGCTCCTATCATGGATGTCCAAATCAAATTCTTAGAGTCAAAGCATCCATCTAATCAACCAAGGCTTGGATTTTGCCTTTTTCAACAAGTACTTAAGAGCTGCATTGTTAGTAAACACAACAACAAGAGAACCAAGCAGATAAGATCTAAACTTTTTAAGTGCAAAAACAACCGCAACAAGCTCCTTCTTTGTTGTGGTGTAGTTTGCTTGGGCAACATCCAATGTTCTAGATGCGTAGTAGATTACCCTCGGCTGCTTGTCAATCTTTTGAGCCAAAAGAACCCCCAATGCATAATTGGATGCATCACACATCAACTCGAACAGGGTCGTCCAATCGGGCGCCTGAATGATCGGAGTAGTGGTAAGGGCCTTCTTGAGGCAATCAAAAGCCTCTTTGCATTCTTCATCAAAGATGAAGTCAACATCCTTTTACAACAACTTGGACAATGGAAGGGCCTTCTTGTTGAATCCTAAATAAAGCGCCTATAAACCCTACATGGCAAAGAAAATAACGAACCTCTCGCACAGAAGAGGGGTAAGGCAACTGTGAAACAACTGAAATCTTGGCAGGGTCAACTTCAATGCCCTTACTCGAAATGATGTGCCCTAAAACTATGCCTTGTTCTACGATGAAATGGCATTTCTCAAAATTGAGAACAAGGTTAGATTGGATGCACCTATTCAAAACTTTGTCCAGACTGTCTAAACATGCATCAAAGGAGGATCCATACACAGTAAAATAATCCATAAACACCTCTATGCAGTTTTCAAGAAAATCACTGAAAATGGTAAGCATGCACCGCTGGAATGTGCCAGGGGCATTGAATAGGCCAAAAGGCATTCTCCTATAGGCAAAAGTGACAAAGGGATAGGTGAATGTTGTTTTCTCTTGGTCCTCAAGTGAAATATGGATTTGAAAGTAACCCGAAAAACCATCAAGAAAGCTGTAATGAGATTTACATGCCAAGCAGTCAAGCATCTAGTTAATAAAAGGTAGGGGAAGTGGTCTTTTGTGGTTTCTTGATTTAGCCTTCTATAGTCGATGCAAACTCTCTAACTATTTTGTACCCTAGTTGGAATCAATTCCTCTTTTTCATTATTGACTATAATGAGGCTTGTCTTTTTAGGAACCACATGGATGAGACTGACCCACTAACTGTCTGTAATGGGGTAGATGATCCCTGCTTGTAGAAGTTTGGTCACCTCCTTCTTCACAACCTCTAGAATGACAAGGTTCAGTCACCTTTGTGGTTGTTTGACTAGCTTTGCTCCATCTTCCAATAATATCCTATGCATGCATGTTGATGTGCTAATACCAGGAATTGCGGCCAATGTCCATCCAATCGCCTTCTTGTGCTTTTTAAGAACATGCAACAACCTTTGCTCTTATTCAGTAGTGAGGGAGGTGGAAATGATGACGGGCAGTTTCTCCTCCTCCTCCAAGTTGACATACTTGAGGTTGTTTGGTAGGGGTTTCAACTCTGGAGTGTTGGATGCTGGCTGAATATCAGGAACTAGGGGGAGAGAAATGGGTTCCACAGCCTGTACCTCAACATAACAATCAAATGCATATGTACTTCCTGCAACATGGTTAGTGCATTTTGACCGTGTAACATCAAAATCATATGGTACAACACCCAGAGAGTCATACTCAGAATCAACATCAAAATCATAATCATAATCATAATATGAATCAGAGTCAACACCAACGCATGCAAATTTAGACAATTCATACATAGATGCATATTTCATGCAATGCAAAGGGTGGAAATCAGATATCAGTCCATCAACAACATCATCAATGATATCAACGTGAGAAACAAAGTGATCCTCAAAAGGATGTTTCATGGTATCCAAAATATTAAAACACACCGCAATATCATCAAACTCCATGGACAAAGTACCTGCATGGACATCAATCTTGGTTCGTGCATTTTTCAAAAACGGTATGCCTAAAAGATTGGTGCAAAACCATGTGAAAATCCTTCTTCCATACCAAGAATAGTAAAAATCAAAAGGGAAAATCAATTCACCAACACGAACTAAAACATCATTAACTAAACCTGCGGGGTGGCAACACTTCTATTTTCCAACTGAATCACCACGCCCGTAGGTTGCAAGGGTCCAAGAGAAAGAGATTTAAAAGTAGACAAAGGCATTACATTTATTGAAGCACCAAGATCAAGCATTGCATTTTCAAATTTATTGTTACCTATGATGCAAGGTACACAAAATGTACCTAGGTCCTTGCACTTCTCAGGAATTTGAGGAACACATTTACCTATCAATGCTGACACATTCCTTCCCATGTTGATCTTCTTGTTTTCCTTTAGCCTCCTCTTGTGCGTGCACAAGTCCTTCAAGAACTTTGCATATATGGGGATCTATTTAATGGCATTCAACAGAGGTATGTTCACCTCTACCTTCCTGAATGTTTCTAAGATCTCCTTGTCAATTTCTTCCATCTTCTTGCTTGGAATGGCTCTTGGAGGGAAAGGAAAAGAGATGGAAGGTGCGGCAGTAGAGGTGGAAGGCATAGGAGTCACACTAGATGTGGAAGGACCGGTTGCATGAGCATCACGCTTTCTCTGAAAATGTTAGCAGCATAGGCTTGAGGAGTATTAGAAGGTGCAAAAGTCGTGGCCTGTTGCAAGGCTAGGCAAGAATCTGTGAAATGCTCAACTGACGTGCAAATGCCACAAACTCCTACAGTAGAAGGTGAAGCTCTTTGATTCGCAGCAAGTTGGTTGACTAAGGTGGTAAGAGCATCAATCTTGGTCTCCAACTTCTTAGTGTATTCGGCAGCTCCTACATCATGAACTCCCCTAATAACAATGGCATCATTTCTTGCACCAAATTGCTGAGAGTTAAAGGTCATGTTCTCAATCAATTGCCTCGCTGCTGCTGGGGTCGAATTACCAAGAGCACCACCACTTGCAGCATCAATCATGCTTTTATCCATATGGTGCAAACCTTCATAAAAATAATGAAGAAGCAGATGCTCGGATATCTGGTGGTGTGGGCAACAAGAACATAAATTCTTGAATCTCTCCCAATATTCGTAGACACTCTCCCCATATTGTTGCTTGCTGCCAGAAATCTCCTTCCTTATGGTTGTAGTTCTGGATGCAGGGAAGAATTTGGCCAAGAACAATCTCTTCAAGTCATCCCAGCTCGAGATGGACCTTGGTGCAAGGTAGTACAGAAAATCTTTTGCATTGCCCTCCAAGGAATGACGAAAAGCTTTCAAGTACACATGATCTTCTTGGACATCTACAGGCTTCATGGTTGAGCCCCTAACATGGAACTAGTCCAGATGCTTACACAGGTCCTCACCTGCAAATGGATTTTTCTCATCAAGTTCAAGGTCTTAAAAGTGGGGATAAAATATTTCAAGTTAAAACAAGCACTGTAGCTACCAGAAAAAAATTCCACAAGTTAAATGCTAGAATTTGACATTATTCATGTACTATTCACAACTCTAGAAATGACATTGTTCATGCGTTGCGACACTATTCACAATACCACACAAACAACAAGCACACTACACAAAACACACAGAAACATTATCTGATGAGTTCAAATTTTTGCCCTCATTTAATTTTTAAATTTGGGGATTTAATAGAATTTTTGTACTTAAGGATTGATTTTAATTAGGATTTGTGATTATTGGATTTATTGAGTACGTAAGGTAAAAATGGCGTAAAAATTGATTTTAGTTGCAATATTATTGGATATTCTAATATTTGTTAATGCAGCTGGAATTTAATTTGGGTCATGAAAAGTGTGGATTTGAAATATTCAAAGTTACAAAATAAGTCCAAAATCAGAAAATTCTGGAAAAGAAATAGTCAGGAGCTAAATGCACCCCCAATTTTTATTTACACACTGCTCTTGTATGTGGACCACAAAAACCTGTTCTGCACCCCCCAGCTATTACTAAGTTGCACCCTTCCTACCACTTAAACTCCACTCAACCACATTATGCCATGTGGCAATCCCCACCTTTCAAATCAGGCCAACCATATGTTGACATGTGTCATTATCCTTGTAAACACATTTGCACCAATTATACACTACCACATCATCATCTCCTCCATCTCACAGATTTGCACCATCACCATCACCGTCCGCACCAGCAGCCTGTAAGACCCGTGAAAATTAATTAATTAATAAATGCGGGTAGTGTGGGAGCCTTTATGGCATTAAATGTTAATGGGTGTGACATGGAAAAGTACTAGCTTAAGTGGCTGAGAGTACTTAATTATGTGAGAGAACTTGGGTTCAAGTCCTAGGTATGCCATTATATGTTGTTTGATTATTTAAATTTTAATATTATGCATGATTATGTTGTGTGATAATAAGATTATAGAATTATATGAATTGTCATGAAACATGATTGGTTGAATTGGTTATGCACTGGAATGGTGACTGAGTGGTTAAGGGTTCAAACCTTGGTGGCGAAACTCTACAAGTTTTGCCCAAGCGACTCCTTCTCGCCTAGGCGAGAGTTGTAGGAGTTCATTCAGGGTTTAGGATCGAGCAATTCGCTCACTCGACCAAGGTTGGAGTTGAGCGAAATGCAATCTTGCTTAGGCGAGAGCGGCTCCCCTAAGCGAGTCCGCGAGGAAGCCTGTACCATTTTGAGCGCGACTTCTCGTCCAAGCGAGAAGTTTTGAGTTCTGAGCGTTGGATACTCTCGCCTAAGCGAGTTCACGAAGTGGTTTGACACAAATTCTAAGTTTAATTCTCGTTCAAGCGAGGGCTAGGTGTTTTGGGTGCAAGTATGACTCGCTTAGGCGAGAAAAGCTCACCTAAGCGAGATGTGATGGTGAAGTCACTATTGAACGCTCGCTCATGCGAGGTGGGGTGGCTTACGCAAGACTGACGGGCTAGCCTGAGCGAAGAGCTCTAGCTTAAGCGAGTATACTACGAGTTTCGTGTTTGTGGGTGATGTATGGATTGTTTGATTGTGAGTTTCTAAAGTATAGGAATTATATGCTTGTAATTGTGGTGTTTGGGCTTGATGGACTAAGTCCAATAGGGGTTTGGGATGTGCTTGATGGTTGGACGCATGATGGGCATGGAACTAGGTAGTTCTCGTCGGTTGCTAAGTGGCGAGGAGTCCATAGTATGGTGATTACATGCGTCGGACGCACGATGGGCAAGGAACTATCATGTTCCGGTCGACTACTATTGGGCGACGAGTCCATAGTATGGTGATTGCGTGCGTGCCATGGTCCGAGCGAGGAAGGCTTGGATGTTTACTACAGACGAGGAGTCTGTAGGCCAGGACTATGAGCATGATAGGCTCGTAGGATTGGACCACGAATGGGTTAGTTTTGTGGGAGCACAATGAAGTCCTAAGACCTAGTTCATGCATATGACTCATGAAGGACTATGAGATCAGGGATGGTTAATTTGAAAATAATGAAATACTTTAGTGATGTTAGCTTCTTTGGGATGGATGACTTATTTATTTTATGTATTTATATATCCGTTCATAGCTCACCCTATCTGTGTGTGTGTGGCGATGATCGGATAACTTGTTATCCGGGAGCAGATGATTTTGACAGGTGAGCCAGGAGATGCTTAGAGGCGGAGTGCAGGGGCTACCTGGGGCTTTTGAAAGGATTTTCTTTTAAAGAATTTTGATGTAATTTTTAATTATGTGCTTTGGTAGATTTTGTAATAAAGAAATTTCGAATATTTGAACTATGTTACGGTTAAAGTTTCATTTTAATTTTCCCACATTTGGGAATATTCGATTATAAAATGAGGTTTTATTAATATTATTGTGTTTTAATTTATTTTATTTATTCATTTATAATTATTTAAAGTAATATTCCTTAGGGATGTTACACAGCCCACAGATTTGCGTCAACCATGGCTGGGTTTTCACAACGCAAATGAAGCAGAATCTCAACTACGACGCACTCATGAACATCTCCAAGCACCTGCAATCGCGAGCACACAACTTCACGCACCAGTAGATCACCATCGCGCCACCATGGAAGCTCGCACAGCCATAGCAGTACCCACCGCCAGTTATGTCGTCTCCATCTCCACGTGAGTGCAATGCCAACACGAGTCCCATGGCAGTCACCACGACGCAGTAACACCTCCATCACACCTACACCATTTCAGTTCAGTCACGACCATCCATGTAGCGTCGCTGGAAAACAGCAGCAACAACCATCATTGCACCTCCAACTAACAGAAACCATAATTCTGGAGAGAGAAAATGCACTCTGCGACATGTCAGTCTGCTATTGCACAATCAAACTAGTCAAAACTAGTCAAATCTGGTCAATTGGTCAATAGAGCAATCAACTCTGGTCAAATTCTAGTCAATTTTGTAAAAATGGTTAAATAAGAGGGGCATAATTGGAAAATGGACAGAAATTAAGTTGCTAATTAATTAAATAAAGATAAAAGATTTTAGCAACTGAACAAATAAAGTCCAAGTGCAATTGAAGTCTATATAAAGAGGCCTAAGGGAGCAGAAGAGGGACACTTGGCAACTCTCTGGTTTTGGAAAATACCATCATCCACCACATCTCTCATTCTTCCTTTCTTTTTATTTTCTTTCCTTCATCATATTATCATGTATTCCATCAAAGCCAAGGAGGGCTAAGCTTTTAGGGTTGATTTCACTGTAATTTCTTAACTGGATTCTGAAGTTAGATGAATGAATTTATTTGTTCTTTTGATTATTGTTATGGTTTTTGTTTATCTATGTCTTTTACTTCTTAATTGAATAGAAAATAATGATTTTAAATCTACAGGCATGCTAATCATATGAGTTAAAAGGTTTTTAAATTCAATTGAGACTTTACTTTGATTTTATTTAGAAACTTTCATGTGATTAAATAAGTTTTTGCTAATAATTGAGACTATACTTTGATTAATGATAATCACTTTAACTAAAATTGGTCAAGACTTTACTTTGATTAATTAAGTTTTCTATTTGGTAAAGAAACAAAAGAATAGACATGATTAAGCATAGTAAAATTTAATTGCGATTATACTTTGATTAAAATTCTCAATATGGATACTATGGATAATCTAAAACTGATAATTCCAACAAATGAATTAAGACTATACATTGATTGATTTGTAAATCAACAACAATAATTAATTTAACAATAATCTCTAAGATAACCGATGACGAATCCTATTTTGAAAAAGCAGTGGAATTGACCTATTTACTATTATTGTGTTTACGATCTTTTATTTACATGTCATTTATTCTTTACATATCAAAACCCCATATTTTTATAGTTACTAGTTTTAATTGCATTTTTATAAGAATCAAATATCTGAGATCAATTCCGTATTCGTTGTGAGATGACTCAGGGTTATCTTAACCCTAACTAGTTTATTCACTACTAACTTGGCAATACTGAAGTTGCTAAAGTTAAGTAGTGGTAATTTGATCGCCTAACGAGAGTGATATCACTATCACAATGAACATATACCAACTCAACCACACTTGAACGACACAAACACCAACACAATGAACACAAACACACTGAAAAATTTACCTTTGAACAAAACAATTGGTCCCCGACGCTGTACCCCGTAACCAACCAAAGTCGTCTTCCAATGACCAATGTTCTTGTTCAAAGCTTCATTTTCCAAACAAACACAACACCTATAACACAGGCGGTGGGGTTTGGCAGATTCAGTTTTAACACAAAATTACTAAAATCTAATAGTGAAACTTAATTGAACAGAATTCAAAAATTCCATTGAAAATCCACTAACCACGGGTTATTAATTATCTTATCCAATTTACTCTCATGAAACCGGAATTAATCAACTATGAGAAAATTAACACGGCTTCATTATGCCATGAAGCATAACACACATCCTCTTTCAATTTCACATACACAGATATAGCAACTGTGGTAGAACCCAAACTCACTAAGCATGAACAAGGGCCCTGAAAGTGTAGAAAACATGGACCCATGATTAAGCATCACAAATGCTCATTTCATTCAAATTTACGAATTGAAAAGGATGAAGATAAAATAGGAACAAAAGTGCACTACAAAACATCAACCTCATGGTTTCAATTCAATTTCTTCAAGGAATCAATACAAAAGGCTTAGCTAGACATGAAAATGGAGAATACAAGCCCTTCAAAACGGGATTCACAAAAATAGAACATCAAACCCTAACTTGGGTATTATTCAAACGAAAATTCAAGAGGAAAAGAAAATTCTAAAGCTTTAATGGAACGGAAATCGATGCTTGATATAAAAACCGAAAACCCCATACATGGGTGTTGATCCAAATCAATAGAATTCACAAAATGAGATGCCCAAGCTAGAAAATGAGTTCAAAACGTAAAACCCACATTGGGTGTTGTCAAATGTGCATAAAAATGGTAAAAACAAGTGCTAAAACTTGAAAAACGAAAGAAGGCACCTCCATGGTCACCCACCAAAGCTTCAAAACGTGAAAATGGAGAATGAAGAAGATGATGGTGGCTGGAAAACCTAAAATTCGCCTCCTATACGTGGTCACATCAAATCTACCACTCAGAATTACAAAAATGTCATTCTGCCACTCAGAATTACAAAAACTCCACTATGGGCAGAAAATACTGGCCCAATGACGTGGACGGGCTGACTGACATGGTGCACACGTGGCAATCATGTGGAAATCACGTGATAACTCTCTCTTGACCTTAAGATAAATGTCCAAGCTCCAAAATTGTGTCACCCAAATACCTAACAATAATTAAAAACAAAAATTAGGCCAAATAATGTGAAATTAACCCAAATTGGGAATAGTGACCCAATAAAGCCCAACAGATGAAAACACACTAAAGATAAACAATTAAGCACTAAACAACTATCAAATGGGTACATAAAGTCTAGTGGAATGGGGGAAAATAATGACTCATCAGCCCTCATTTATTTTCTTAAGGGAGAGAGGTAAAAGTGTGATCTTCTTGGCTTGGAAGGAAAAAGTAAATTTGTTGGCATTGTCATCATGAGTGACTTCCATTGGCATAACATCACACAATACCTGATCCTTGTAATTTCCAATTGAGAAGTTGATGAAGACTTGGTTATCATCTAAGCATTGTAACTTTTCAAAGATAAAAAGATATTAAGTAATATAAGTAATTATACCTTGTTGAGCCCCTAGTGATAATATTTCCAATGAAGGTCCAGGCATAGTTATCATCCGAGGTTTGTAAATTTTCAAAGAGAAAAATATATAAAGTCATGTATAGAAATTGTACCTTGTTCGGCCATCGATGATAAGATTTTCATTAAAGGCTCAGGCTCGGTTATCTTCTATAACTATTCAAAGATAAAAAGATGTAAAGTAATATAAAGTAATTGAGTGTAGTACTTTTAGTCATGTTATAGCTTACTCCCAATTGAGCTTGTATAAATTGAGCGTAGTATATTTTAGTCAAGTTACAACTTCCTCCCAACTAAGTTTGTAATGGTAGTATTTTTATGCTAAGATATAGCCTACTTTGAACTTAGGGAGTATTTTTAAGTCAGGATACATCATGCTCCCAACATGATTGGTAGTATTTTTAAGTTAAGATACAATCTGCTCTGATGTAGGATTAACTTGATTCCTTTTAAGATTAATGAATATGGTTAGAGTTGATTAAGAAAGCCTAGTGAAAATTTCCATTGGACATTAAGAGAGCAAGATATCTATATGTGAAGGTGTATTTCACAAGGCTCTAGAGAATAAGAGAAATGGATTGTTTCAAAAACATAAACAAAATAACAAAGAAAACGTAAAAGCCGAATTGAAAACAAGGAGAAGGAAATCATAAAAATAGGAAGACAAAAAAGGAATGAATGTGAGAAGCATGCCACTACAAGGCTAGGCTTGAAGTCATTGAACGTTGAAGATGAATGGAAAGTGCCGCCACTTGAGTCTAGGCTCAAGATAAGGCTTAAAAGTTTCACTCCCAAAGGAGGATACACTCACAAATTTGAACACAAAGGTCTTTATAAATTCCAAAATGATTAACCCTTTAACATGTAGTAAAGCTCCCCTTATATAAAAGGGTTTAAGGGTCTTTAAGCAAAAATATATAAGTCCTAAAAGATTACATAGCAAATAGTAAACCCTACATTCTAGAAGGTAGGTTAAGATGGTGCCACAAGATGGTCTTCTAGAGTGGCTTCTTGAACAAAGGTAACAACTTCTCATTTTCATTATTTTTCGTTTTTTTACCATCTCATATCTATTTTTGACGAGATGTTGGATCGCTATTTTTTGTCTCAAAGCTTCTTCATCACCTTCACGAATAAGAAACAAGTAACAAGTTCCCATTTGTTTTCGTTCTTCTACAATCTTCTCATATCTACTTTTTTTCTATCATTTTTGTGTTTGATTGTTATTTTTCTCTTAGATCTACTTATTTTTGTTCTAATATTTTGTTTGATGAATCTTTTGCTTACAGGTCTACTTTTCTTTGTTGCCGACATTGGTTGGATCAAGCTTTTTTTCTCAGATCTGTTGTTCGATGAATATTTTTTACTCATATATACTTTTCTTTTGGGTTATTTTTTGTTCTGACTTCTTCATGACCTTCACGAATAAAAAAAAGGTAACAAATTCTTAATTTTTTTACGTTCTTCTACCATCTTCTCAGATCATCTTTTCTCATTTGTTTTTGTTCTTCTACCATCTTCTCATATCTATTTTTTTTTTCAATCATTTTTGTGTTTGATGGTTATTTTTCTGTTAGATCTACCTGTTTTTGTTCTATTATTTTCTTTGATGAATATTTAGCTTTCAGATATACTTTTCTTTGTTGTCGATATTGGTTTGATCGAGTTTTTTTTCTCAGATTTGTTGTTCGATGGATATTTTATTCTCATATCTTATTTTCTTTTGGTTTATTTTTTGCTCTGAGATTCTTGATGAACTTTATGAAGATCATTTGTAAAAGGTTTGATTTTAACTGGAATAAAATCATTCTCCTCTTTTTTTAAAAGTTTTATTTTTTTTTTCATTTATGTGTTGTTATTTTTTATGTGGGTTTTTTTTACACATATTAACTTTAACTTTGTTTTTGTTTTCGAGATGAATGAAATCTTCAAGAAGGAAAAAATGAAGATCTCTTCAAAGCCAAAGGCAAGGCTATCAAGCACGAATAACCTTCTTAAAAGGTTTATTTTGCTTCATTTTTATTTTTTAGATCTCAATTTCAAAACTTAATGTTTTTTCTACCATCTTTTTTTTTTCACGGGTAAGATTTTATCAAGATGTGTCTTCAGTTTACCTCTTCTTCTTTTCACATCCATGTCTTCTGTTCTTTCCAGTTTGATTTTCGATTTTCAGTTTGTTTTTTTTATTCATTTTTATTTAATCCATTTAAGTTTCGGCTTGGATCATACTCAACTCACTGTTTTTGTATTCTTCTTCATTGATTTGTCAAAGTTGAAGTTTTTTATTATTAAGATGTTTTCTTTGCATTAAAATCAACTTACTACTTTTTTATGATTTTTTATAATCTTTTTTTTTCAACTACGATTTGTTTAAGTTATATTTTTGTTTTTTTTCCATCTTCGAATATGTCATTTTTTTTACTTTTTGTTTAACCCATTAAAGTTTTGTTTTTTATTATTAGGGGTTTTCTTTGCTTCAATTGTTTTTTCCATGTTTTTTGTTTTTTTTATTTATTTATTTTTCTTTTTGTTTTGGGTTATGCTTTATGTGTACATCTTCTATGATTTCTATTCTTTTGTCTCTTCACAGACCACACTTGCAATATTTTTTTGGATGGATGAATATGGTGGGTGTCTGAGAAGAATGAAGGAACCTAAAGGTGTTTGTTGAAGATGCAAACATTTATACAATTGCTAAGAACATAAGAGCACATAGACCTATGTGGGAAAATTTAATCTTGGTAGAACATTTATGTTTGGCAGATGTCATAAAAGCACACAAACCAATGCAGGAAATTTAATCTTTGAGCAGAAAAATTATGGTGACAAAGGTTGGAAATGATGTGTTGAAGAAGACATGTATTAGAATATACAACATAATTAGTGGTCTTCATAATTAATGTTTTGGAGCAGTAAGTATCATAAGATGACATTTTAGGAACCTTTACAAAGTTTTTTAGAAAAAGTAATTATTGTTTTTAAAATAAATTAAACTAAAAATGGTTATACAATAAATTAATTAGGATTTGGTGTGGAATTTACAAAATATTACAAGATATTTACTGAAATGTTTCGTAGTCTTGAGAGTGAATACTTTCAAATATAATTTTCATGTTATTTGATACAATAATATTTACTGTTTAAGAATTATAATAGTGAAGTAAATGGAAATCATAAACTACAATTTATTTTTAAAATAAATGCAAATCGAGGTAAAATCTAAATTTTCTAAATTTTTCAACAAACAAAATTGAAATAAAGCTCATGCTTCAATAAATATTTATTAAAGTTTAATAAGTTAAATCTATGAATGAAATATATTCGTTTGCTTCCTCATTCAACGACTTTGTCTCACGTCTTAAAAATTTCAGAGTACAAAAAAGATTTATAATTTAAAATTAAAAGAATACAAAATGATAACTAACAAATATTTTTATTAAAATATTAATAGTTTCTCATATTTTATAGACAAAATTAGTTATTTTTTAATTTTTGTTTTAAAAATAATATTACATATTATACTTTTTTTGAATCTGATTAATTAATAATTTCTTATTGATAAAAAATGCAAATAAAATTATTTACTTTAAATACATTTATTTACCAAATTAAAAATTAATTTTTTTTACTTGGCTTGCTAGATATGCTTTTTATACTTTTCATCTTCCAAAAATTAAAAGATGTTGAGGAGAATAAAAATAACTTTTCAGTTTCTTTCAACACTACTTTCAAGATAAAAGGTGTCTCTTCCAACACATCTGTATAATTAATTAGCATTAATTATGGAGAAACCAACAACTTTTTTAGTGTTTCAATACAATGTTATATTTGAATTTATTATATTATAATTTTAAATGGAAAATATTTTAAAAAATCTACATACCTTCTTGAAAAAGTTTTATACGGGTCCAAAAATTTTCTCACATTCCCATAGAATAAAGGTCATTTTGAATGACCAAAATCTCTAATAGTATCTAATCTAATATATAATTATATACAATTGCAAAGCTAACAATACTGTTTTGAGTTCTAATGTGCATTGTCCCAAAATATACATAATTGGTGGTCTT
>Ga0214542_1010099_pt1 | contig 14059 bp, 4 predicted proteins | sample CNSS1metaG_FD_160096 | JGI IMG/M metagenome (GOLD analysis project Ga0214542, IMG submission 160096) | Root nodule microbial communities from cowpea collected in UCLA plant growth center, Los Angeles, California, USA - CNSS1 | ecosystem: Host-associated > Plants > Roots > Nodule | place: USA...
AAAAAAAATAAAAATAATATATATATATATATATATATATATATATAAACTTTGTCAATACCAATTTAAAAAATATTCACTAATAACCGAAAAATAACATGAATCAAAATAGAAAAATCAAAAAAATAATTTTTAATTATTAACAATTATTTAATATTTTTTATGATTGTTAATAACAGAATATTTTTAAACATAATGATATTAAGAATGTACAAAGAAATTGTCGAAATATCAAGAGTGACTTTAATACAACTCTTACCAATTACAGATTTCAATTCTATAATTTATGTTTCTTATACTTCAATTATTCTGAGAAACATTTAGATGTAGAATATTTACCATTTTGGTGAATCTCTAACAATGAAATGTGCAAACACGCTTTCCTCTTCAAAAGCTTTTCGTCTTTCCCCTTCCTTCCATGGAAGTTTCAGGCAAACAACATCTTTAGCATCATCTACGGGTTTACTTAGAAAAAGAACGAAAATAGATGAAGAGATTTAACGCAAGGTGTGTGTTTGTGCAACTTACTTTGAGTGTATATATTTACTTATTTCATTTTTTTTTTTCAAAACAAGGTTGATAAAAAAAATATAAAATATTTAGATTCCATAAAATTGAAAAAAATATTAGTTTATGGGAACAAAATATTTTTCATGGAAAAATAGCAATAACAACATCACAATACTTACAATAATATCTGATTTTTTTTTAAAATTGAATATTGAAAGATAGGTATGAATTCTTTTCATTTTGTTAACGTTATGCATCTTTCTTATACAGGTGTCTGTAAATTATTAAAATATATTTGATTTGTTAGATTATTTTTTATTTTGTAATTTATTTATAAGATATATATTTGATGATTTTTATTCTTTTCAATAATTATTTGATATTTATTTAATTTTTATTTGATATTTATATAATTATGATTTATTTCTCAACATCTAACATTAGAAAAAATGCATATCTTTTTCACATTGAATACTTTATAATATTAATGTTTTATTTAATGTAATTTTTAGTTTTTGATAAAAAAATATTAAATTAATATTTTGAAGAATAAATATGTAAAATCTCAATTTCAGCATCTTAAAACTAATAAAAATAGGGAGTTTCATCATAGTTTAAAAACAGATAATTCAGTGTACACAATATATTAATACAGTCTTACAAAATATATGACTATACAAATATATCACTTATACACTTAAACTAAACTAATAAATTCTATACTTAAACTAACCAGTGCAAAAGCTCCAACTAGAAAGCTCTTCCTCATCGTAAAATGATGGCTCTTCATCCTCCAGAAGTGCCTTTGACACTACAACCACATCTGCTCCCACTGAATAGGTGATCATCGCAAAAGGAAAACATACAACACGAGACAGACACACAGAAAGCAAGGGTGCTAATCTGATAAAGAAAATCATGCAATTCAATTGTAAACAAATCATGCAATTCAATTATAAACAGAAATCATGCAATCTCTCTCGTTTTCACCAGAATCACATAGACCACCACAAACACAATGCAGATATATTACTCTAGACTCGATATCCGGATTATGTAAGCGACATTGGATCTCTTGGTGGCGTGCACCTATGATAGTTCCCAAACCCTGCAGAGTTTGGACACAATGGGTTATCACCTAACCACTCCCAAGGTAAGTCCCCTTCGCGTCTGTGACTAAATCGGGTCCACAGACTAGGACCTCCTACTACTTCTCACGACATCATCCATTATCCTCTATTTGAGCCTTAATGGTTATGGAGCGTCAGGATACCAACCAATAAGGAGTCCTTATGTCCTTAGATACACTAAAACATTCCTCTTATAATTTCCCTTGAAATCTTAATTCAACCACATCTTCTCATATTCCAACTTCATGCAATTTCACCACACATATTACCAGTCATAACAATTCATGCATATCATAACTAAGTTCACATTTTAACATTCAAACATAGCTTTATCCATTAGAAACAGAGAATTAACACTCAACTCCAGAGGTTCTCGCCCAAGCTAGAAGGTCTCGCCCAGGCGAAAAGGGCTCTCTCGCTTAGGCGAGTCATTCTCACCTGAGCGAGGCTCGAAACAGAGAACAACCCAAACTCTGGGCAAATTCTCGCTCAGACTAAGCTGTCTCGCTTAGACAAGAGTGACTCTCGCTCAAGCGAGACTGGCTCGCCTAGGCGAGATCTCGCGCAGAGACATGGGATGAGTTTCTTGTGTTTTCACTCAGGCGAGAGCTGCTCGCTTAGACGAAAATACTAGATTCCCAATTTGTTCTCACATGCAACAGTCCATGAATCCAGCACAATCCAATCATACACTCAATTACATAGTTTAAGCACTCATACAATACTCAATCATGCAATTCAAAGTCATCAGAACGATTTCTATACGAAATTCAAGCAAAACAGTTAGCTTCCCTTACCTGTTATCTTGTTTAGACAACTTTATAAACGTCAACACCTTTAACTTCACAAGATGCTCTATCTACACATAGAAACATCACAAGAACGATCAGGACATACAATTATGATCACTGATCAGCAAAGACTCATACTGGTGATTAAAATGTCGCATGCAAGCGAAAAAGGGCTTGCATGCAATACAAAATAGAAAAAGACTAAAAAAGAGAGCGAAAATTCAACTTACGCGAATGGAGAAATTGATCGGTCCAATTTGAAGAGCTCCCCGAGAGGATCAATCCTACGATCTCGGTTCTTCAATCAGACGACTAGAGAGACAGAACCTCTAGACAGAAGTTAGAGAACTCTAGAAAAGTGGTTTCTAGAGAGATAATGTGTTTCAAAATAATGAAACTCGTTTATAACAATTCTATTTATACTAAAACTTTTTAATATTAAAATAATTGAGTCTCACTATTTTTAAACTCACTATCACTTTTTAAAACGCCATTTTCTAGGATCTTACAAAATAAATATGTATGATATGGCTATGAATATACTTATTATTTGATGAAAATAGAGATAAAACAAAAATATTGATTAAAGATGAGATAATCAAACTCATACTAAATTATTGTCATCTTTAAATACGAATCTTCAACAAATATCTTAAAGGTATCAAAATATTTATATTAATATAAATATTTTTTGGGATGCCAAATAAATAAAATATATTAAAGTAAAAAAAAATAGTTTCAATTACTATAAATTTGTATAAATATAAAAAAAAAAAATTGGGGGGCCAATATCAAGAATAAGATCGGTCCATGCTAAAATATATTGAACTAAGATAATAAGATAAGATAAAATTTCATCAATTATTATGAGAACTATATATTAGATGTTAGAGAATTAATATTACATAATGTATAACAAAACTTATCACATGCATCAAACATAGAATAAATTTTATATCAATTACTCCGTATAACATGTTAGCGTGGTCTAGTCAGTAGGTCTATTGGTTAAATTGTTGCAGTTAGTTTTGGTAACTATTTATTTAGGTGATATGACACATTGATAATGTAAATTTTTAACATTATCTCAGTTATCTTTGTTAATAAAATTAATTCTTTTTGAACTTTTAACCTATTTGATCATAAATAAATACATTTTTTGTCATATCGATTTAATTATACAACTAATCCTCTAATCCTCAACTTTTGTGTCAAATCCAGATATAGAAAGCTTTTTCCTAAAACCAAAGCAATTGGAAACTCAGAGAAGCAAAAAGACAGACTAAAATATCATATATATATATATATATATATATATATATATATATATATATATATATATATATATATATATTCTTTTTAAAATATGTTAAAAAAATATTAAATATTGTAAAATATATAAATTTAAAAACAATTATTTTTAAAAAAATAAATAAATAATAATAAACTAAAAAGGGATAATTAAGAGTGAAAACTTTAAACTTCAAATAAAAATAAATAAAAAAAGTTAAAAGGGAGTGAATATTTTTTTATTCAAAGTTTAATTATTCTTTTAATTTAATTTATTTTTAACTATTTATTTCTTAAAGTATATATATATATATATATATATAACATCCAATTTAATAGTTTTTACTTTACTAAACAAACATTATATCATGATTAATCAAAGCAGTAGGGATAGTATGATATAGAGCATCAATACAGTCATCCAAAATAATCATATATGCATCAGCTATATTTACAGTCTATACTAAAAAAAAGGGTTAACAAAACACCCAACGTTTAAGTAAAACATGGAATAGAGACTACTGCTAGATATCCCATGTCGCAAATCAACTCCTATCCAGGAGGGGAGTGTCTTCACCTGTACTTTTATCTACTCATACCAAAAATAGGTGATCATTGCAAAAGGGGAAAGACACACAGAGAGAACAAACATAGACAAGAAGGGTAAGCTGACTTGATTAAGAGAAATCATGCAATTCAATAATAAATATCAATCAAGAACTTATCACATTCGTCAAAATTAATTAAACCACCACAAACACATTACATATACATGACTCTAGACTCAATATCCAGATTATGTAAGAGACATCAGAGCTCTTGGTGGCTTGCACCAAGGACGGTTCCCAAACTCTGCAGAGGTTACGCACAAGGGTTATCACCCAACCACTCCCAGGGTAAGTCCCCTTCGCGTCTAAGACTGATCAGGTCCAAAGACTAGGACCTCTTGCTACTTTTCACGACATAATCTATTATACTCTACATGAGTCTTAATGGTTATTGGAGCGTCAAGATACCAACCAAAACTGAGTCCTTATATCCTTACATTCACTAAAACACCTCCCTAAGAATTTCCCTTGAATTCCTAGTTCAACCACATTTTCTCATAATCTAATTCCATACAATTTCACCATACATATATATATATATATATATATATATATATATATATATATATATATATATATATATATATATATATTATCAATCATATAAACTCAAGCATAACATGAACAAATATCACATTATTTCATTTAATATAACTTCATTCATTTAAAATAGAGAAATAAACATAACTCTACAGTGGTACTCGCTCAAGCTAGAAGATCTCGTCTAGGCGAGAGGGTTATCTCGCTTAGACGGGTCACTCTCGCCTGAGCAAGGCCCCAAACAGAGGGCAACTCCAAATCTGAGCAAATTTTCGCTCTGGTTAAGCTTTTTCACTTAGACGAGAGTGTCTTTCACTCAAGCGAAACCAGCTCTCCTAGGCGAGACCTCGCGTAGTGATAGGGTGAATTTTTGGTATTTTCGCTCAAGCGAGAGCTGCTCGCCTGGGCGAAATCATCATAATTCCAACCTGTTTTCACATGCAGAGCCACACAATTCATACCAAAAACCCAATTCAACACAAACAAGTGATCCAAACATCAATCAAACACAAAATCATGCAATCCAAGTTCTCAAGGACGATTTCTATACGAAATTTGAGCAAAAAGGTTAGCTGCTCTTACTTGTATACTGTTTTCGGGCTAGATGAGATCAACCTCAACTAGCAAAGGCAAAAACCTTAATCCAACCTAAAGAATTCTATCACCAGAACACAGGGAGAGGAAGAATCTAAGATTGATCCTAGAACAGATGTCAAGATTATGAATTCAAACCAAAATTGAACCAACAGAAGAGTGGAGGCTTACCTATGGGAAAGGAGCTTGAAGAGGGGGCAACAAATAGCTTTGTTGGAGTTTCTCTTCCAGAATCTGATTGCAAACCAAGGAAAAGGGTTTAGATGGAGGATGATCAAAGTGTAACTGCTAGAGACTGATGGCGAGGCAAAGAGAGAAAAAGAAACAGGAGCAAAGTATGAGTTCTGTGTATTTGGCAAATTAGAAGAAGAGAGAATACAAGAAAGGGGTTTCACAATATATATTATGTTTCAATTTTTTTAATTTTACTTAATTTTAATTAATATTTTATTAGACTTATTATTTTTTGTTTATTTTTTCTTTTAATATATATTCCAAAAATAAAATAAAAAAATTAAAAACGAATTAAAAGATTAAAAAAATAAAGAAAACTTAAAATTATCAAATTTTAAATTTAAAAAAAAAATCGGATATATATATATATATATATATATATATATTCTTTTTTTAATTTAAAGTTTAATTATTTTTAATTTAAATTATTTCTGAATTTTATTTATTTTTTAAGTATGTATATAATTAATATATATATATATATATATATTAATTTTTAATCTATTTTAACGTTTTTTAATATTATTTAAATTTAATTTTTTTAAAATAAAGTTAAGATGCAACACATTTTTTTAAACTGGGTACCTATTTGACACAGTAGCCCTAGACTGGGTACTATACAAGTAATTATATCTCTCTCTCTCTCTCTCTATATATATATATATATATATATATATATATATATATATTGTTTATATTTTTTAATTTAAATTAAAAATACTTAAACTTTATATTAAAAAAATATTAATTCTGTTTTAACTGTTTATGTTTTCTAAATTTTAAATGTTTGTTTTAGTTTATTATTTTGTATTTTATCTTATTTTTATGTTTTCATATTTCTTATTATTAATATCTATATATGAAATTTTATTTTTATTTAATGTATTTAAAAAATAAATATAAATATAGAAATAAATAAAACTAAAATATTATTAAACTTGAAATAAAAAAACGAAAAATAATTTTTTTTATTTAATTTTGAGTTTTGAAAGTCGATTTTCGGTAATGTATCTTGATTTTCGGAAGTCAATTTTTGGTAATATATTTTGACTTTCAGAAATCGACTTCTGATAATATTTTTTGATTTTCAGTAATATATTTTGACTTTCGAAAGTAAATTTTCGATAATATATTTTACCAGAAGTCGATATCTGAAAGTAATTTCAGATATTGATGTGTGTGGCTTCATATAAATGGTCAAAAGGTATTTTAGTGATTTGAACTTTCTTTTTTAGATTTGTAAAAGAAATTTTGGAGGTGTAGGAAAAAAAAAGACCCAGTTTGATACACTTTCCTTCTCGTTAAGGGCACACCAGGGTCTTTCTTTTCTACAACCCCTTTCTTCTTCCTGGCCTTCCTGATTATAATTATGATAAATATTCCTACACCTACTTATTTTTTATATTTTTTAAATCGGGTATCGTAGAAGGTATTTATAGATAAAAACGTATCTTTCAAAATACCGAATCTAAAAAGTATTAAAACATATATGTCGAATTGAATCCTTAAGGAAGAATTTTCATATTTAAAACAATATTTCGAAACATTTTATCTATAATACACAATAAAATATTTGGAACAGGTGTTCTGGAATGTAATTCCAAGTCTGAAAATGACTTCCAAAATGCATTTTCAAGTTCGAAATATATTTTTAGATTCAAAAATATCTTATACAATAGTTATTTTGGAATAAAAAAGAAAATTTGAAACGGATGTTTTGAAAGTTATTTCTAGATTCGAAAATACCTTTTCGAACTAGGTGTTTCGGAATGTATCTCTCACCATTTTTTTTCTATAAATACATGATTTGGATTTTCTAATTCTTATTCTTGTCTTGATTTTCTATATCCTTTTTCATTATTTTAATTGAAAATGTAAGGAAAATTTATTAGATAAATATTGTTATATATATTTGTATTTTGTAGAAAATGAAACAGCAAAAGACTGGAAGAAGACGAGAGTTTCTCGGATACATGCACGGTGATGGAAGAAGAAGAATGAAAATTGTAAGGGCGGTGCGACGTTGTGCTATTGCAAGAAGAAAGAGTGGAGATTAGGTAATTAGGGTTTTGAAGATAATTTAATCGAAGGGTTAAATAGAGATATAAGATTTTTATGGGGTGCAGGAATAAATACAGGAGGGTACAAGAAGAAGCACCCGGCATATCATTATTACAAGGAAACTATAACTTATGGGCTTCCACCCTCTACTGTCCCTCCTTCTTCTGTCCTAGATAGGACAAAACAAAACAAAGAGAAAGTGGGGGAAATTAGTCAAAAGTATACAGCATAATAATTTTAGATATGAGTATGGTCATAATTATTAATTAAAAACTAATGATTAAGATTCATGATAGATTTAAATACAATTATAATAATTCAAATTAAATATAAATTTAAAATTTAACTCATTTATTAAGGGTTCTTATTAAATTTTATTTTTTAAAACACACTCTTACACTCTTGCATTTTGAATAATCCAAGTTCACATTTGAAAACTTATATGATATAAGTAGCAAAATTGCGTTTAATTTTTTTTTCTCATAGATCATTTTTAAATTTTATTGACATAAGTACTTTTTTTTTTGTTTTGTAAGACTAAATTTTCATCAATTTTTTTCTAATTTTGCACGTTCTATATTTTAATAATAAAATATTCAAACTACATTTTGGAGACTACTTTAACTTTTTACTTATTTTTACTTTCTTACACTACAGTGATTATTATTACTATTTTTTATTTTATGTTTATGGGTTTCAGTTAGTGAAATTCCTTACACTACAGTGATTGTTTTTATTTGTAACTATTTTTTCGTTTAAATCAAATCCCAGGTTTTGTTGTAAGTTGAGCGAAATCCGAAATTGACAAGTGGTGGGTTAAAGATTCGCAGGTGAGGTTGGAGTAGATTTGAGAATCCAACTATTATATGATTTAGAATTTTATAACATTAATTAACGCTATAATAATTAAAGCTCATGTTGAGATTTGATTAAGATGTAGTTAGCCATGTGTGTTAGTGTGTTTAAGACTCTCTTAATCCGTATGTTATACCATAAACTAATAATATAAGTGTACATGATGAACACAAAAACCCAAATAAAAATTGATTAATTAAGTTTGTGCTTTATTAGCTTTAGTTAACTTTTATAGTCCGTTTTGGTATTATAATAATTGAAATTTTTAGATAACGTTTCCCTTAAACATATGAACTGAATTATCTTAATAACAAAATCTTGTAACGTGGTTGTCGCCGTGGATTTGCAATCACCATTCATGTTGGTCACTAGTTTGATACTCGAATCCAATCATGAAGATGTTTCGTATCTTTTTAATTTTTTCAATGTGTATCAGATTTTTTTCTTCTCTTTCCTCTTTTTGTTATGTTTAGATCAGTGATGCAAATTCATTTAATTATTCCTAGAAACTATGGAAAGGTAGACCATAAAAAATAATAAATATGAAATAGTGACGTAAAAGCTAATAAATAAGTCTCCCATTTTGCACCGATACTCAGAATTATATCATTGCATTGTGTATAATTCCCTTTATAAAGTAGCCCTTCCACTTTATGAACATATGGGTTTTTTTTTATATAACTTTCTGTATAAATATTTGAATAAATACAATGCATAAAGTGTAAAAATATTTTTTCCATAATACTTAAAATTATTTTATATATCAAACATAATAAAATTTTTAAAAATTACATGGGAGTTTTTATAAATTAACTTATAGATAAGTTAGTTTTAATTTAAATAGAAACTCATATTTTCTTTCTTAGAATTGATTAACTGTAGAAAAGATTCTTTAAATGTATATATATTCTTCATAATAAGAAAATGATACCGGGGAGGCTATTCTCTTTAACGAAACTAAATATGAAGAAAAGCAACCGTGCAGAAGAAGAGGACGAAGGTAGCGAATAAAATAAAATAATGCAATAGAGGCAAAAATTTACAATAGAGTATGTTTAGATAAATTTAACTTCGACAAAAAGTTATAAAAATGAAAAGGATTAAATTAATAGAATTAAAATAACATAAAATTTGAAATTAATTATGAAACTAAATAGAATGTTTTAGAAAAAAACAATTAATGTGAGTGAATAAATTTAATTTATAGAATTTAATATCTACTTATTTCATTGTATCCTTTTCTTTTATAATTGTTTATTAAAAAATGAATATTTTTCTTTTTTGCTTTTCATATATATACTGAGAATTTTTTTTTTCATGCTTACGTATAAAAAAAACAGTAATTATTTAGTAACAAGGGTTTCACCTTCACCAACACTTAAATTAGGTGTCCATTAATTTCGAGGCAAGTGAGGTATGACACAATAGTGTACGTAAGTAATTAAATCCAACAAATAAAATAAAATGATAAGGTTAATTTTTTTTTTTTAAACATTCGGTCTCTCTTTTTTTTGTTTTTTAAATCAAATGGCTCAGTTCAATTTATTCTTTAGGACTTTATAATTGTTCCAAATTAAATTGAATTGCAAATACGTCATTAACTCTATTTTTCTTTTTTCATAAAAAACATATACTACCTACTTAAAGTAAAGTTGGATGATAAAAATAATAACTTAGTTTACTAATTGTAATAGGGTATTGACTTAGGAAGAAAAAATATATATATATTTATTTTAGATTATTTAAATATTTTAACACGTAAACGAAAATTTTGAAAAAGAATTATGTGATAACTTTATTAATTTATAAATAATTGATTTTTGTAATCAAAATTTTATTTAAAAGATAAAAAGTAAGTTTTAAAATCAGAAAATTAAAAATCACAAAAACTGATTCAGTAAACTTTAAAAAATTGATTTTTTAAAATTTTATTCTATATTAAAATAAAACCTAGTAATTTAATGTTTCATTCTTTTTAAATTAAAAACTGAATTAAATATCATCATAAAATCCTAAAACTAATTAAATTAATGAAAATTTTGGATTTATAAATATTCTGACATTTAAGTTCTTATAAGTTTGGAATGTTAGGTATACATTTGAAATGATAGGTGATTGTTGGGTTTGAATACAAACATGGTGATCCTATAGCATTTTTAGTTATAGGTTTGGAATATTAGGTATGAGATGAATTCATACTTAAATTAAGTGCTTTCATTTCATATATCTAAGCTAGTTCAATAAAGAAAAAATTGAAAACAATTCAATGCATGTAACTTTATATATGGAACACGAGCTCAATGATCAAGGAATAAGTAAAGATTTATCTATCAATAAAACTTAATAGAAAGCTGTGATATGTTAAAGGTGATTACCATTTTCCATGGGCAAGCCTATATTAATAACTTAAATTTTGATACACTTTGATATATCATAAATTCTGTTTATTCTTCTCATATTGTCTTTATTTTTTTATCACTGTTTTATAAATTTTTTTGTATTATACTGCTTATGATGTTTATGTTTTTTTACTTTTAGTGATAGTTTTTGTACTGAGTGCATGAGTCCAAACACTTCATGCTTCAAATTTTATACTTTTGTTATTGGAAAATATATAATTTTTAACTTTTAGGCCTTCTCATTATACTACACAATTAGTGGCATATATTTGTACCGGACGTTCAATGGAATTAGTTTTTAAAGGTAAATGATATTGAATTCTCAGGACCACATTTCTTTTCCCTTAATTTTTAAGATTGTGGAGTTAAATTATTATTCTGGTTGCTATCTGGTTGTTGTTGACATATAAAAGAAAATGGAACAAGTAAGAATTAATAGAGATTTTTTTGGGGGGATTTTGAAAAATAAACATGATTGATGTATATAACAATTTGTACTATAATCATGTGAAGACTTTATAACATGTGAGCTTTTATTTATGAATATTGTACCATTACAGGTTTCTGGCCAAACACCTTAACAGGGAATATTAATCATAATTATTTGTTTAAGATAATTATTTAATATCTCAGTACTATTAATGTCAAATATTAACCGGTTAAGTTTATTAGGAGTGCTTTTATTTTAATATGAATATAACTAAATGTTTTAAAGTTATATAAACTAATTAACTTTAGGGACAGTTAGTTTTTATAATAAAATAATACATTAACATAATAAAAATAAATATAATTAGAAGATTATAAAAAATAATAATTTATAAAATGGTAAATTATATATATATATATATATATATATATATATATATAAATCAACCATAGCGTCAAAACTATTATAAACACTCACTTAAGTTCAGATTTCGATTTGAAAAGTTTGATGAAGACTTAATTAAGATACAAATTTATAAAATATTATGATCATATAATTATAAAATATTATAAATTATATAATTATAGATTAGTAGGGTCATGTAATATATTCTATATTTGTTCAAAAAATAATTTATCTCTCGTCGCAAAAAATGAGCACCTATTATGCACAAATACGATAGTGTATCAGTTATTTTCAAAATAATAGATAATAGAATACGATACGTGATAGATACATGATAGATACATGATATATGAATATTAAAAATTGTATAATAATTCTTAAAAACATAATAAATATATGATTGTTAATGTGTGAATCCAAATTTTTTTATTAGAGACCAATTATTTTGGTAGTCAAAATCTAGTAGTTAATGTTAGTGACCGATCTAAAAACTAATTCATAATTGAAACTATTTTAATTATTAATTTAGAAACCAATTATAAATTTTTGAAATTATTTTAGTTGTCAATTTGGTCAATATATAATGATTAATTATTTTTTGTCACTAAAATTGGTCACTATTCAAATGTTTTATTATAGTGTATTATTATACTTCATTGATTAATATTTGGACACGATACATGTCAAACACAAATACATATCTAAGTTGAAGTATTAGTACATCATAGATAAACACTCGCATAGAAAAACGCAAAACAAAAAGATTAAGACTTACGTCTAAATATTACACCCGAAAATTATTGTTTTGTTAAAAAAAATGCAAACTACAGTCGAAACTATTACTCGACAACTTAATCCGATGATTTTTTTTTTTCCAAATAATTTAAAAAGAAATACGAGCTTAAATAAGAGCCAGGGTATAACTTTGAACATCAGTCATAATGGTATCACCTATGCTCGTTTTTGGTTCGACTACAACGTCCGTCAAGGGAAGACACGTAACAGTATTGAGCATAGATTGTTAAAATTTTGCTAACAACGTTTTTTTTTTATTCTTTTTCTCTCATATACAAAAAAGAAATTTAATCCCCTTATTTATTTCCTTTTTCGTATAATTTTCTTTTCACCTTTATTTTATATTTACTGGTCAACTTGGATGTTAACTAACAATATTTTTTCTAGATTATCTTAATCTCTTTAAACGTCATATATATATATTTTTTAATTTATTGAAATATTGTGTTTTAAATTGATCCTCCAAATAACACAAAACAAGTAACGAAAAAAAAAAGGCATCCTCATACTGTATTCATGAAAGCTCCCCATGAGCTATATAATATGACAAATGATTTTACATCCCAATAAAAAAGTGTTTAATTGAATTAAGAAATGCATCTAAAGTCTAAACCCTAGCATATGATAATACGATTCATAATTTCTCTGGGACATTATAGACCTCACATGCAATTGTAAACGTGTAATGTTTAACTCCACACAGACCACACGTGTCTTTACTATGTTACGTAGAATCTTCTTCCTCTGATTTAAAATTGAGGATACGATGAACTGTGAAGAATCTTCATTTATCTTAAAAGACAAATTTGCATCATTAGTCACTGAGTTCATTAAACAAACCTCAGATGCTACCTAATCCTAGAGCTACAATCCTCCAACAAACGCAAGGAATTTTTTTTTTCTCGAAATAGTCTATTTTGTACTGGGGAAGAAGCAAGGTTAAGAATATATTTAAAACAAAGAACAGTTTGAAAGCATAAAAAATTGAAGAAAGAAAAAGTATGGGACCAAAGCAAGAAGCACCATGTTGTGAGCCAGCGGTTTCATATTGCAAGACATGCTGGGGAGAACCAAACATACACTACTAATTAAAAATTATAGTTCAACATGTTTATATATATGTACATAACAAAGAGAAACAGGAAGAGAACTAAAATAAGAATGCAGTAACCTAAACATAGAGAAAGTTATAGAAAGTGTGAAAGAAGTACATAAATGACATTTCTCTTTTCAACTAATGCTTTTGATCCTTTTTCATTTAAGTAATAAAGGGAAGAAAAAAGAGGGTATGGATGGATAGGTGGTCTGGATTGTAAGTTTATTATTATTATTATTATTATTATTATTATTATTATTATTATTATTATTATTATTATTATTATTATTATTATTATTATTATTATTATTATTATTATTA
>Ga0214542_1010102_pt1 | contig 14053 bp, 9 predicted proteins | sample CNSS1metaG_FD_160096 | JGI IMG/M metagenome (GOLD analysis project Ga0214542, IMG submission 160096) | Root nodule microbial communities from cowpea collected in UCLA plant growth center, Los Angeles, California, USA - CNSS1 | ecosystem: Host-associated > Plants > Roots > Nodule | place: USA...
AAAACTTGAGGAACTAAGTGTTCAAGCCACCTAAAACTCTTTCTCACCATTTTATGAAACTAGTTGTGAAAAGAAGAAAATTTTTGCACCAAATATTGTCTAAAAACCAAGAGCAATCTTGCTCATTAGTGAACTAAAAGCGTGTTTTTCACTAAGTGTTATGCTACTAGTTTTCATGCTTGAGAAGTGGGTGATATTGGCAAATTAGTTTCATGTTTTAACTTGGTTATGATCTTTCTTGGTGTATGCATGATTTAAGACTTGAAGATGCTTGTCAAGTGTTTCCATAGAGTCTTTAAAATGTGCTTTTCTTGTTTTAGTCTTGTTAAAAGTTTTGTCTCAAACTTTTGTTCTTTAGAGTTTAGCATTTCTTGTTTTTGTGTTTTTCTTGCTTGTCTTTAGGTACTCTTGGTTTTGTCATAGTAAGTTTGTTTTCTTGAAATTCTTGAGTGTTTGAACCGAGCCACTTGTATGCAAGAAAAGGATTTTTGAACAAAGTGTTTTCTTCACTCCTTGGAGGAGCTTTGAGTGTAGTCTTGCCTTGTTACTTTGGGAGAGTGATCTAAACACTTGGGTTACATTTTAGGTTGGATTTGGTCTCGGTTTTCATGTTGTCTAACCTCTAATCAATTTATTTTGTCTCGAATTTGAGTGTTTTTGGTTGTAGGAATCATGGCAAGTTCATCAAATGCCTTGTGTCATTCCTATTTTTCCTTAGTGACTTGTTCATGCTTGTATATACTTAAATATTTAGCTTGATTCTTTTGTTTTGCAACTTAGGTGAATATGCATGATTTGATATGACTGAGGCATTTCTTGTTTCTAGCTACTTGGCCAAATAAGTCCACCTTGATATTAATCCATTGATAGCCCCTTTGAGCTTTAAACCTTTTTTTTTTCTTGTTTTAAGCCCATTGTAAATCCTTAAAAAGAAAAAGACCATGTTTTTTCTTATCTTAGGAAGAAAGAAAGGAGCTAGTGGATTATGATAGGATTGGTTGAGGAATAAAGTGTGTGGGTGAGTACCTCACCCATAAATTAATAAAAATGGCAAAAGGAAAAATTGTTGATGAAAAAGTTTTTAAATGAAAAAAAAATTGCTTTCTAAAAAAAAGAGAGAGAGCAACAAAGAGCAATAAACGAAAAAGAGTTGTTTTTGAAATTATGCTCCATTATTCTTCCTACATTACTATTTCAAAAACCCAAAACTCCTAAAATTTTTCCTACCTTTGCCTTGGCCCCATTATAACCTGTAAAAAGTCTTCAAGATCTTTGAATGCACGTTGTCTGAAAGTTTGTGAATATTAGAGTCTTGTTAAGTATTATGAGTGTTTACTTACATGAATTTTTGAGTGAAAACACAAGCCAAAACACTTGAGCGAATTTTGGGGAGAAAATACACATTTAACTTGAGTGCTTTCTTTCATAATTGATTGTCTTGTGAATTCAAAAGATTAACTCATGTGTGAAAAATAGAATCTTTCTGTTTGTTTATGCATGGTAACTTAATTTCTAGAATATTGATTTGTCTCAAGTAATGTTTATTCCTTTGATCTAGTGTTGATATGAAGTAAAATACCTCAGAATAAAGTTTTGAAATTACTCAATTTTGCCCAGGAGTGCAAAAGGATAAGTGTGTGGTTATGATGAGTGCATATTTTTGCCCTCATTTAATGTTTAATTTTGGGTATTTAATTGAATTTGTGTGCTTAAAGATTGATTTAATTTGGATTTCCTATAATTGGGTTTATTGAGCATGAGATACAAAAACATGTTAAAAATAGCTTTTTAGTTGCATAAATGTTCTTTGGATATTTTGAGGTGTGTTAGTGCAACTGCAGCTAAGTTGAGCTCATGGAGGTGTGGAAATAAATTGATTAAAGCTTCATGACATCTTAAATATAAATCAAAGAATAAGAAATTATCAAAAGCACAAAAATCCAAGCCAAGCATTGCATGAAGACGACAAGAAAAGCTTGAAAAAGTGAAGCAGTTTGGCTAAACCAAGAAGAGAGCAACAAAAAAATTGGACCTTGCGGTTTTCTTTATCATTATGATAGAAGATAATTTGGGAAAAATATATCTTTAGATATTTTATTTGATATTTTTAAATAATTATCTTATCTAATTATATCATAAAATATTAAAAGATAATAACTACCAAATCTTTTTAAATATGACAAGATCTTCTTGAATCTTATTAGATCCACAAAAAACAAATATATCTTGAAGATTTTGGATTATTTAGAAGATAATTGAGGAGATTGTAAATGGTTGATTTGGAAAATTAATACAAATATTAATTGGTGATAATTTATCATATATCTTTAATTAATTAATTTAATTATATTAGATATTGATATTATCAACCAACTATATTTGTTAAATAGTCTATATCTGTCCAAATATTTTATCATATTTAGCTTTATCTTTATTTTAAAAGATATTTGAGTGATTTTAGCAATCGAAAAGCCCAATACAAGTCCTATATAAAGAGAACAAGGGGGAAGCAGAAAGGACAAGCTCGGGACTTCGGAGTTTAGGAACCCCTAGGGGGGCCTAATTTCGTTTCCTTTTTCCCTCTATTCTTCTTCTATTTCTATTTTGCATTCATGGAGTTCTAAACTTCTTGGGTTGATTCCATTGTAATTTTTCATTATGGATTCTGTGGTTAGAATGAAATAATTTCTTTGTTCTTTTTATTATTGTTGAGGTTTTCATTCATCTATGTCTTTTATATTTGAATCACATAAAAAGTAATGGTTTTAAATCTATATGCATGTTGATCATATGAGTCAAGGGTTTTTTAAATTTAATTGAGACTTTACTTTGATTTTATTTAGAAACTTTCATCTGATTGCATGAGTTTTTACCAATAATTGAGACTTTACTTTGATTAAAGTTATTTACTCTAACTAAAATTAATTGAGACTTTACTTTGATTAATTAAGCTTTTTATTTGATGAGGAGATAAAAGAATAGACATGATTAGGCATAGTAAAATTTGATTGAGACTCTACTTTGATTGAATTTACTGTGGATAATCTAAAAGTTCTCACTTTTAATTGAGACTGTACTTTGGTTAAAAGTGAGAACGCCAACAAATTAATTGAGACTTCACATTGATTAATTTGTAAATCTAAAACAATAATTAATTGAGCAATAATCTTTAGATAACCGATGATGGATCTATTTTGAAAAAGTAGTGGAATCAATCTATTTTTCTTTATCATTGTTCTTTTATCTTTTTATTTTTTTATCTTTTTCAAATTTTATTTCTTTATTCCTTGTTTCATTTGATTAACTCTTTTGCATAGTTTTTATAAGAACTAATTTGTTAAAAATCAATTCCATGTTCGTTGGGAGACGACTTAGGGTTACTTTACCCTTTCTATTTTCTTGACTACTATCTTAGCAATACTGAAGTTGCTATAGTTTAGTAGTATTAATTTGATCGCGTCAACGACAGCGTTATCAATAATGAACATTGCTCGTATACCAGAAATTCCTGATCAATACTACTTTTAGATCTCCAATGTAAATTACAAAAAGATTATACTAAATAAACAAATGTTTACAAATATTTTCATTGTCATTTCTATCTTATGAGTGCAAAAAATCTCTTTAAACTATCTGATAAACCTTCTCAATGTTTAAGCATAAGGTCTCTCTAGACAATAAAACAATTAAATGTTGTTTATAAGATAAGATTTTATACTCAAACAAGTAGATATCAAATACATGCACTCATTGTTCTAGATAATACTTCATGCATGAGCCAGACTAACATGAGTACTCTTTTATAAGTTGTCTAGAAGATGATTTATTTGAGCACTTAAAATCTTTGGAAGAAGGAAAGATTGAAAGGAAAACAATTGTATCTCTTGGCCTCAGTTTTGCTCAAGCAACGAATATTTCATTTAAGCGAATACAAGATAAAATGGATGGATCTCTCATCCTCAATTTTCCTTAAGCATAGTTTTTCTTGCTCGAGCAAAAAAAAAAAGTTTTTAGCTTTACACATAGGATTTGCTTGAGTGCACTTAAGCAAAAGTTGTAGAATATAAATAGTTGACACTCAATGAAAAAGAAAATTGAGACGTATTTTTGTTGAGGGTTTGAGAGAGGTATGAAACAAAAGCACCAAGAAGAAGAAGAAAGACTTAAGTCAACTCGTAAGAAGATTCAAAGCTCACTCTTTTGCTTTCCAACTCATTCTTGTGTAAAAGGAAAACACATCATCACAATGGCTGATCGATCCTATTATATTGGGATTGAATGTAATATTTCTAAACTTTCTACGGTGCTTCTAACACACACATATGTATATATGTATGTATGTTAATTATTCAATTGTGTGCCTAAATGCATAGGTGAACTGATCACTCATCTTCTTTAACATATCTAGGTTAAGATTGGAAATAAATCTTATATATGATGTTGAATCAGATCATCTTATATTTGTTGAATGTTAAGGATATATTTGAATCTATTAGTTTAATCAAGTTATGAACATAGAGTACGGACTTTATTAAGATGATTTAAGGAATCAAATGTTATAGTTAAATCTTTAGGCTTTCTAGATTCAAGAAATTGATCTAGACAAGATTCTAGAATTTTTAATGACACTAACTAAATGAATATACATATATATATATATATATATATATATATATATATATATATATATATATATATATATATATATTTTTTTTCTCAATTATATATATATATCTAAGTTGCCTCACTTCAACATCAATCTAAATTGACTTGAGTAAACTTGAACTCAGTCTAACTTAACTTAACTTGACCCCATTGTTGGTATCACGTAGTGGAATGACTAGACAGTGGTCAGAAACTAAGAAGGAGGGTGAATTGGGTTCTCAATAAAAATTGTGCTTTTAAAATTTTCCCTTTTAATATCAAAGATCAATTCAAATTCTTTCCTTTATTTTAATAAACACAATAAAATAAAAAGAGTAGAGAAGAGAAGATTGCACAAAGTATTTATACTGGTTCAGATCAAAAGACCCTACGTCACGTTGTTAATCTCTTAAACAAAGAGATTAACTCAATCACTATAATAATCAGAGTACAAACAGATTATAAAAGAGTAAAGGATTAGAAAACACCTCTCTTGAAACACACAAGAGATGAAGACACCTCCCTTGAAATCCACAAGGGATGAAAACACCTTCCTTGAATCACACAAGGAATGAACACCTCCTTTGAATCACACAAAGGATGACTGGCTTCTCCTAGCAACAACATCAACACTCATTCACTCAAGATCTCACTTGATGAAAGTTATCGCTCTACCCACACTAGGTTTTTCAAAGTCTTCCCATAGAGAGTTCTCAAGTACCCACACTTGGTAATTGATTATTTCGAGTCATTTTTGAAGAGCCAAGTTATAACTGCCAATGGTAATCGATTACCAGAAATGGTAATCGATTATCTTAAGTGGATTTTCGAAAAATAAAAGTTTTGAGTTGGTAATCGATTATCATAAGTTGGTAATCGATTACCACATTGATTTTTGCAAAAAAATTAGTTTTTCTCAAAGGAGTTGCGAGCTGGCTGTTGTTCTAACAATCTTACAACTAACTAGAGAAAGTTAAACTTATTACAATAAGAACTTTAAATATAAAATGCACTAGTCTTCAATGTATCTCTTGAATCCGAGCATTCTTTTCAATCTTCAACATTTTTCCATGCATCATCATCAAGTCATCCATACTTCTTTAGAAGTCATCATCATCATCATCATCAAAACTCCTTATTGAAGGAAGATGTCCATCTTCTTCCTTTTGTCAACACACATGTCGACTTTGCTCCATTTGGGCCTAGTCTAACTTAACTTGACCTTGGGTGTAGATTGACTCGGCTTGACCTAGGCACATGCTAACTCAGCTCGACCTTGGGCTTGTGAAGACTTAACTAAACCCTCGAACAAGGCCGACTAGGATCAAATTTCAACTTGAGTCAACTCGTCACGATCTCCGACCCAGACCAACTTATCATGACCTTCAACATGGGCAGTGGCGGAACTTGAACAAAAAATGTAGGGGTGCCAAATTAGATTTGTTATATATAATTTGTTTTTAGTTAGCAAAAAAAAAGCTTTTCATCTTTTCTCTTCATTTCCTTTACTTAAAACAAGCAAACATAATAGTAGAATTCAAAAAAATATTACTATCATTCGTTATTATATCATGATATCAAACCATGAATACCATTTTAGACAATTCCTTCGTACCTCATCAATTTGATTTGGTGGTATTGTCAAATTTGAGGCCGTTTTTCCCGGATCGCGTTCTAATGAATTTTTAAATTCATTATATGTAACTCTAAGAACTTTAGAGATATGTTTTTTATTGTCTTGAACTCTTGGTTTTCATGAAATTTCTCAAGTTTAGTTAACGTAAATGCATTTTTTTTCATCTTTATCACAAACCTTCCTCTTTTAAAAAAAGAATCAATTTTTTTTATTTTTTATCATCATCTTTCTAATATAAATTTATCACCTCTCGCCTATCTAGAAAAAATAAAATTTATATTCACAAATCACAATTATCATAGTGCAAAACATAACAAAACTCATACCACTTTAATTAAATAAGCATCACTGTATAAATTCAAAACTTTAAAAAAAATTACCATAGGCAGCGAAAAACACAAAATCCATAAATTTCATAATTAAGGTTATAATAATTTGGAAAAAATTATAATTAGGGTTCATACCAATTTCATAAAAGAATCTCTAAAATCATAATTAGGGTTTATATTAATTTGGGATAAACTTAATTTGGGAGAAACATCTTAAAAAGAATCATAAATTTAACATACATAAATCATAATAAGATACTAACCTTGATCTGTGAGAGATCATGCAAGAATGTATACTTCAATCTCAATCTATATGTTTCTCAAACTCTACTTCCCAATCTATCTCTTTGTATTTATTTCTCTTCACACACTTTCATGATAATTTACATGGTGGAAAGATCTTATAGCCAGAAAAAAAACCCTAATCTCTTTTATAAATCAATGTCTCCATTAAATTTTTTTATTTTATCCTTTATTATAATTTTCTATAATATAAACTTAATATAAATAATATATAAGTATAATTTAAAAAAATATATAAATATATATATAAATAAATAAATAAAAAATTTGGGAGAGTTGTGGCTGTAACGTCCTAGCCGGAAATTACTATTTATAAATAAATAAGAAATAAGATTTATAAAACATCGCATTTATTCTCGCAATTTCCTAAAAACGCGGGAAAATTAAAAGTTCAACATCGCTTCCGTAGTAATTAAAATCGTACTATTCAGTTATTACAAAATCAAACCATAAAAATTACAAAAGAAAATCATAATAAAACTGAATAAATAATCCTGTCGTGATCCCCACTCCGTCTCTACGTATCCACCTGCTCACTTGCATTAACATCTGCTCCCATGTAACAAGTTACATGATCATCGCCACACACACAAATAGGGTGAGCTCATTTAAATAAAACCAAACAAATATAATATTAATTACAACGTTGCAACATTAAAACCCCGGGTTAGTATTCTTCTCCCTTTTTCCTTTATTCTCCACTTCCAGCACTTACATTTAGACGTCTATCATTTCTATACCCTTTATGTGAGAACAATGATCGATCTTCGTTGCACGAGTGTCTACTCGCCCCTCCGACTACAGGCCACCACCTGATAGTCCACACGTGGGAATAACCTTGTCACAGCATCTCACCGTGACACCAAGTGGAGCTCCCCGAAACAAACATAAAGTTTGTAGCTGTTCCAGACTACCAAAACTCTATCAGAATACTCTGAAGAGGGCAATCACCTGAACCTCGCCGTACGAGCCACAACTCGCACACTCCACTGAACTTCCTAAACCACCAGGCTACAACCCAGAGTGGTCATGTATTACTCCAATACGGGTTAGACTCGTAACTGGACCCCCAGCCAAAGCCTCATATCATGAACATCACCTAAAGTTGTGTAGAAACCTTTCCTCACGCACCATCACTGAACCAAAACCGCCTAGCGCGCATCCCACGTCGCTAGACGGACACTGGGTCCAAACCACCTGGCGGGCATCACACACCGCTAGGCGCCACGCGCCTGCAGCATCATCACTGCATCGTCACCGCCCAGCGGACTTCACCATGTCGTCGGGTGCCACTCGCTGCCACCGCCTGGCGCATCCGTCTCGCGCCGCCAAGCACCACTGCACCTTCAGGGTCTCTGCTGCACAATTCCGCCTGGCGGAACCCTCCCTACCGCCAAGCGCCCTGCTCGCACTGTGACCGCTGTCACAGATTTGTGTCCCGTCCGCCTGATGGCTCGTTCACGCAGCCAGGCGCCATACCAGTAGCACAATGCTACTGGTTTTTGACACTTAAACAGATCTCCATGGATCTCAAATCACACAACCTACCAAAATATAGCACAATTATGGTACTTTAGATATAATCCTATAACTATATTACCAATCACACAACAAATCAAAACAAATCAACCATTTCCAATGTAGCTAACACACATTTAATCATGCCACACAATCAATTATTATTATGCATATCATACTCTCCTTCATTTACTAATTGATACACGCCACATTCTACTCAACTCAACGTCACACAGTCCTAACAGAAAATAAACAACATCACCGCCAAAGCCAAACCTACATTTTACATGATTTCACAATTTATAGCATAACTTTCCTCAACTTATTACTAAAATACAACATATCACATTAAATGTAAATCATTCCTCACAATTACAGTAATCCCTACGATTAACTTCTAAAATCGCGATATTTATTTTAAATGTTTGTACTTATCTCAAACTTTGGGAAAACAAAATATAATAATATTAATTAACATTTCTAATAATAAATACATATATTTATATACATTCTAGCCAATTACAGTAGCTAAATTCGTTACCACTTATACTGTACGCGACACCAACCTCAAAAAGTTTTGCAATAATGTACACTAAAAATCCCAAATTCCTATACATGATAAAATATCATATTGTCTTGATATAAAATTGAGAATGGAATTAAATTTAAATAATTGCACGTTTTCACGGATAGTTAATATATAATATACCCCACTGCCATCCAATCTTCAAACTTAAATTGAACCCTTTATATAATATTATACTATCATTATATCATATAAATAGATATATATACGCATATCAAATATCTCATACCTAATATAGATTAAAATATAGCTATATAATATATTATATATCCCTCACCTCTTTTTTCCCTTTCTATTTGGTATATGCATTTTACAAATTTATAAAGTATCAAAATATAATAAAAACAATATCCACTTCCTTTCTCACCTAAACTTTTGGTTATGTTGCATATTGAAACCAAAACGGAAAAAAAAAAAACAAGACATATATGCTAATAGAATCACACCAACATCATATGATAACCAACCACTTATAGTTAACCATCAATCTCGCAACCTTTCTATAGTTTTAGAAACCAATTCAAATAGGTTTAAGTCCAATACATATAAAAACCTCCGCTTATACTCTTCATCCAGCCCTAAACCCAAAACAATCACCAAACCTGGAATGCTTCAATTCACTTCCGCAATACCCCACCCAAAATTCCCAGACGTGTATATAAAAATATAATTTCCATTACCCCTTTCAGACAAACAATCAGATTTAAAGACATACTGTTTTAAATCAGCGGTATAATTCTGTATACCTTTATGCCATGTTTATCCATTATAATCCAACAATAACTATTTTCTTCTTTCTTTTCTTTTATAGACCCCATAAACTTTCGATACAAAACATACTCAAAGAAAACCATCTAGTTAATACACCATTCAATTTACAGGCAGATTTTCTTCCTTCAACGCATCTTTGCACTCATACATAATTATTTTCAACATCACAAATACCACAAAATTCACCACAAACCAGAAATTGGCCAAAGCAAGAAGCGTTGCCTGGCGGGCCACGCACAGCCGCCAGGCGGTTCAAGGGAACCCAGAAAAAAATAGGGCTTACACACATGTGCCGCCTGGCGGCGCATGAACTGCCGCCAGGCGGTTTCTAGAGAAATCCAGAAACGCGAAGAAAATCGAGAATGGACATGTTCTACTCTTTTATTATGATTTAGATCATATATTCAAACGATAGCAAAATAAAAACAAGCAATAAGAACTCCCCTAACCTGGATCCTTTTGCTTAAAACTTGAATGGCTCTAGATTTCCACTTGCTTTCAAAGGTCTCTCTTAGCCCTCCTAAAAAACGCCTTACAGATTCACCTAACTCACTCTCTTCACTCTGATTTCTCTCCCTTTTCGTGCAGTACCATTATGGGGTTGTTTGTCAGCCCCTTTGGCTACCGGATTCTCTACCTCTTCTCTTCTTGGCCAAAAATCAAGTTTAGTAAAAAGAAAACTTAATTTAGGTCTCACCAAGGTTTAAACCCCTAACCATGCAAATATTAAGTCAATGCTAAACCATAAAGCCAATTCATGTTTCCTGCTAACTAACATAATTCAAATATTATATTCTTACTTAACCCGATCATATTATTAAAACAATAATATTTAAATAACACATAATTGGCATACATAAGACTTGAACCCAAATCTTCTCACACAATCAAAGTACTCTCAACCATTTAAGCTAGTACTTTTCCACATCACATCAACCACTAACAAATGCCATAAAGGCTTCTACAACCCGTATTTATTAATTAATTATTTATTTAATTAATTAAATTCACGGGTCTTACAGTGGCTCCCCTCTGTCACCACTTAGTTCCGCCCCTGAACATGGGTAAACTCGACTCAACCTTCAATTGAGATCGACTTGTCTCGATCTTAGATCAGGGTTGACTCATCACAACCTCCGACCTAGGTCAACTCATCTCAGACTCTAGCCTAGACTGATGACTAGGAACAACTTGACTTGATATTTGATTGAGGTCCACTTGGCTAGGTTTTTTTACTAGGGATGACTTGGCTCTACCCTTGATTCAAGATGACTCAGCTTAACCTTCACTTTAGGCCAATTAGTATTGATTCTTCGACTCAGGTCGATTGAGCTTAACTTTCAGCTTAAGCTGACTTAGTTTAACATTCGGTACATGTAAACTCGGCTACAACTACAAAATCTTTAGTATGGGTCAACATTTAGAAAAAGTGATAATGACAAATTTTATGTATCCATTTTAGATTTCACCCACCAAAATAACTAAGTCATTTATAATCATCACAAAAATGCAGGAAAAAAAACATTTGATTTGAGAGGAAAAAAGTCGTCATTCATTCACTCGAAATGTAGTTCTTACAATCACATTCTTCAAGGTCACCTAGTATTCGCACTATCACTCACTAGTTTTGCTTAAGTAAGTGGAATTTCTTGATGCATTCTCTGTTAGCACTTTTTAGACAACAACTCTCTAGCTTGTGAAAAAACTTTATTCACCTCTTGTTGTTGTTGTTCATTATATAATACATAATACAATTTATAGACCCATATTTCCTGACCATTGTACTCTCAACGGCTATAAACGGCTATAAACGGCTAACTTATTAACTATCTAGACTCCAACGGCTAGTGCATTAACCACTCACAATGGCTAGTTTCTTACAACGGCTAGTTACCCATAATGGTTAATACATTTAAGTTTATTAAAAACCCAACAAAATTCCCCCGTAAACTTAAATGCTTCTTTTATTCTCCATATTTGTTCCTTTATTCTTCATCACGGCTTCCAACGTGCAATAAATCTTCTTACGTTGTGCTTGTCCCTTTCACGAATAGTTAATTTCTTCGCTTTCTTCATGACTAACTTCCCTTTCACTTTATCTATGGTCGACCTGTACTTCGCTTTCCCCGTGGCTAACTTGTTCTCTACTCTCTCAGTTATTTCATTCTTACTAGCAAGCTTGTTCTTCTCTTTGGCCAACTTGTTACTCATTGGGTTCTTTGTCTTTGTGGCCAACTTGTCGTTAACTGAGTTCTTATCAATAGGCCGACTTCCTTTTGAAAGATCAGACCACACCTATGTATTGTTGTGCTCAATCTCCTCATCCATTTCAAGTCGCCACTTCTCATCTGGCACCTCCAATGCAGCTCTCAGATCCTTCTCAACTTGTAATTGTTCTTGCAAACTTGAAACATCTTCAAATTCCAAGCGCCGCTTTTGCAAAGCATGTTTCCTTCTCTCTAAGCTTGCTTGTAGAATTAAATTTTCTTTAACCTCCTTTTCAATACTTTGTTGCAAGTCTCTTTTTGCAGTCTCTAACATTTGGATTAGAAGCTCTTCTTCTTCAAATTTTGAGCTACTCAAGCTTTTCACGTGCTCCATCGAGCTATCTGAGTAACCCACTTGCTTCACCAACTTATACTCAGCCTTCTTGCTGAATTCTCCATATTACTTGGTCTTCTTGCCGAATTCACCAATTGCTTATGCTCGACTCCCGAGTAACGCGCCATCATCAACAATGTTGCTTCTTTTTCAACATCTTTTGTGAGGTTGATCATCTCTTCCTTTCTACTTTCAGATATATAATCTTTGGCAAAATGTCCAAACTTACCACAACTGAAACACTTGCCCGAGTAGCACTCCTTTGCATAATGACCATCTTGCCACACTTGAAGCACTCAACATTTGAGTTGCTTGATTAACCTCCTCTCCATGGACCTCATCCTCTTCCGTGTCAATTTTGTTGATTGGATTGTTCTTTCTCTTCTTGTCCTCGGCTTCTACCACCAGGATCGCTTCTTATACCTCCTCGATATCGTCCTCTACCTTGAGTGTTATGAGCTTTCTCATCTTTAATTGACATCTTCGTTTGGAGTAATTGATCAAGTGGATTCCACTTCTACTTCTTTCGTTGTTCGTGTGCTTCAAGAGATCATGCAAGCTCTTCAACCGTGAGCTTTGATAGGTCATTGGACTCCTCAATCGCACACACCACATTCTCGAAGTCGTTTGTCAATGACCTCAAGATCTTCTCAACAACTCGGCTAGCGGGTAACGTCTCTCCGTTTCAAGCAAGTTGGTTTGCCACGGTTTCAACTCGAGTAATGTACTCGGCTACTCCTTCGATCTCTTTCATCCTCATGCTCTTTAATTCGCCTCTAAATGTTTGAAGTTGCACCTGCTTCACTCGGCCATCTCCCTTATACGCCTTCTCCAAAATATCCCACGCTTCTTTTGAAGATTTGGCACTTGAAATTTTCTCAAAGCCAGACTCGTCCACAGCTTGGTACAGGATGTATAAAGTTGCCTTGTCCTTCACACGTGCGTCTTTCAACACTTTCAACTGGCCATTTGACCAACCTGTAGTGTTGGCTGGTTCATAGAAACCATCTTCAACCACCTCCCAATTTTCTTGGGATCCAAGAAAGGCCTTCATTTTGAGACTCCAATTGTCATAGTTGACAGCTTTTGTCAACTTGGGCAGGGAAACACTGTTTGTAAGACTGGCCATCTCACTCTCTTTGTTCTCAAACACTTAGGTCTCTAGCTCTCTTTTCTCAAACACTAAAACTCTTTAGCTCTCTCTTTTTTCCACTTGGACACTCAAGCTAACTAACTCTTGATACCACTTTGTTAGCACCTTTTAGACAACAACTCTCTAGCTTGTGAAAAAACTTTATTCACCTCTTTCTGTTGTTGTTCATTCATATAATACATAATACAATTTATAAACTCACATTTCCTGACTGTTGTACTCTCAACGACTATAAACGGCTAACTTACTAATTATCTAAACTCTAACAGCTAGTGCATTAACCACTCATAACGACTAGTTTCTTAGTTACCCATAATAGTTAATACATTTAAATTTATTAAAAATCCAAGCTACACGCTTTTAAACAAACCCTTTTGGAGAACCCAATCTTCGATCATAGCTTGAGAATGAAGAGGTTGGTCGGTGGGAAGAAGATGACCAGCTCCTAAAACGACAACATTGGTGAGAGAGGTCCAACTCTGCACATACCCAGCAAGCTCTCCATTGACCTT
>Ga0214542_1010104_pt1 | contig 14049 bp, 15 predicted proteins | sample CNSS1metaG_FD_160096 | JGI IMG/M metagenome (GOLD analysis project Ga0214542, IMG submission 160096) | Root nodule microbial communities from cowpea collected in UCLA plant growth center, Los Angeles, California, USA - CNSS1 | ecosystem: Host-associated > Plants > Roots > Nodule | place: USA...
ACTCTCTCGTGGTGCACTCCTTTGAAGTCCCAGCTCACTCCTCAAGTCTCTCGGCAGTGTACCTCCCAACAGGTTCACTCACCACACCACCTTCAAGAAGAGGCTTTACCTACAAGGATTTCCAAAATAGTGAGTTGGAAGCAAAGTGAACCAAGAGCATGCACAGTCTTCCACATAAGAATAACAAAGCAGAAAGCAATAAAAGCTCAAATGGAAGAAGTGGACAACATCAAGTGAAAGATTGAATAGACAAACTCAAAGGATAGCCAATAAAGACAACCAAGAAAAACAAGCTAACCAATAAAGAAGGCACACAAAAGGAACCTAAAGAAGGTGTCTAGAACAAGATGAACAAAAACCAAACTCAAACAAAGACTCAAAACAAGTTGAATCAAGAACACATGCACATTGTATTGGAAAGTAATGGTGAATACGAAATTGTGAACTGTTTAGTATTTTGATGCACTCTTTCTCTTTACTCAAATGAGTCAATGCAGAATTTCAATCATAGTCTTATCCACAAATTTTCTTTCCAACTCACAGAATTTTCTTTTGAACTCAACAGATTTTCTTTTCAACTCACAGATCACATATGCAACTAATGTTTTAAAGCACAGTTCACTTCAAAGCAATTATCCAATTCATTTCAAATGGTCAATGGCATATGACAGATGCAAATGATTCAACTCAAAAACAATTGGAAAGAAACAAAAAGGAAACAAAGAAACCAGACACAACAATAGGCAACCATAGTATGCTTGGCCAGTGCAGTGAAAATCTAATAACAGAAGCTTGCCAAAATAGAAACTGCAAGACAAAATTGATATGGCAGAACTGAATTTAAGACATGAAGAAATTAATGCAGCAAGAATCAGTGATAGCACAATGATTTGGAAATCCAGACTTCAACAAAGAACTACTAGTGCAATGGAATAGCAGAATTATGCAACACATTTCAAAGAAATGGAAAAGATCAATTGCACATCTATTGATCAAAGTAACACAAGAATTAATCCAGTTGCAACAATAAGAGACTGTGTCTCACAAACATATACGCACAAGGCGTAATCAACATATGCAGATAGGTAGAAACATGAGCAACTAAATCAACATTGGATAAGCAAAGTGTAGATGAGTTTAACCAATAGACACAAGATGCAGTGTTGAATTCAGATTCCAATAGCCACAAGGCTTAATTGATACACATGAATAAATCTGAACTAAAACACTGAAGTTGATTACAACTGAAGAAAGAATCAACACATAGTAAACTGCAATATGATTCAGCCAGTTTCAATGATGAACAAAAACAATGAAAGAATACGCCAGAGCAGAAAATGAACGTTAACACAGAAACAACAACTGGAAGCAACTAGCATATACTCTGAAAAGATTTTGAAACTGCATCAAAGGCAACTAACTGGTCAGGCACTGATTCAACAAAACAGATTTCACAAGAGCACTGAAACAGCCTATGCAATCACCAACCAAAGCAAGAGTGTCTACACATAAATTCTGATGTGAATCAGATTAAAGTGCGATGGAATACTCATTATGTGCTAAGGAATGAGCAACCCTTGGCCAACAAGTTGAAGGTGCAGAACAACAACACACTTAAAAGCACAGAACCAAAGTGTTAATCATCTATGAAGGAATACAAGATTGCACAAACGCGATTGGAAAAAAAAATAGGCAATGAACTGATGTAAACTAAGCAGCAGAGAGTCAGCCTATGTGTGGACCAAAACCAACTAGAATTCCACTGAAACTATCTGAACAAAGCAGATGTATCATCAAAACAGTGGAAAACATGACAGTTTGGCCAGCACATGAATGGCAAAAAACAACACAAGAACAACAACAAAAAGACAGCAGCAGCACGAATTAACATGAATCAGTGGAAAATACACTGCAGAATATTGCTATTGATCTACTAGCAATATGTGAACTCCACAAAACACAGGAAACTAAGCACGTGATACACAACAGTGACAAAACAGACGACACAACAAATCAACAGAAAAAAATTAGGCACACATCTATGGAACCAAGGAACATGTAAAAACGAACTAACAAAAACCTAAGACAAAAACACGAGAATATAAAATTCAAAGCTAGGTAATAAAAATTGAAATGAAACCTACTTGACATGCATTTAAATCGGCAGAATGAGCGAACTAAACATTTCAACATCATAGTTATTGATTCAAGGTAATCTGAACAATATTAATGAATCAATTTCAGCACAAAAGTTCAGCACAGATTAAGCATGAAAGTAACAGATTAGGAAAGACGCAATCGAATATAGAACAAGACGAAATCAAACATTTGAAGAAAAACAAGTAGAGATAAGAAGCTTATCTTGTGATGCTGAGAACCGAGTGGCTCTGAATACCACTTGATGAGGCTCCTCCGTCGCGGTATCGCCGGAAAAGCTCTCCCAATCGGCGTTCCACTGATTGAATCTCGTAGAGAGTGAGGGAAAACGTAGCGGAAAGAAGATTTATGGTGTTTAAGCTTGGTTCGCTCTGGTTTCTCACTAGTTTGGGGGATCTCGAATAGGTAACGACCTAAACTAGGATTTATGGTAAGCTGATGAAAGGCGGGAGTGTTCTCTACCGAATATTCTCATTCATCAAAGCCCCAAACTAATACAGAGGTGGGCTTGCCTTTATTGATGAAGAAGACAGCCATTAACGGAAAACAAACAGAAGCAAAAGACTGAATGCCGTCTAACAAAATCCTATCGGCAAAGATGAAAATCCCCAAATGCTAAAGGGTTAGGAACACAAACGGGACCTAACCACAACTCTATGATGAAAAGCGTGATGATTGACAGAACTACACTAGCGACTGGGTGTTTCAGATGCGTGAGACCAAAGTGGAAGATACGAGATTCTGGAACCCTAGTAGGGTTGCTGAAGGGTTGGGCTTCATGAATGCTGCAACAAATCCCTCTCCCTACATGAAAGTTGTTGGGCTGTACATAGCAGAGTGAAAAACCCCAAAAGGAATGTTGAATGAACTTTCACTTTGGCCACGCGTGAGGTCTTGAAGAATTAGGCTCGGGCCCAATTAAAAGTGTTAATATGTAGAAAGCGGTGTGGGCTTCAGCGCAGGATGAAGAGACAAATGAGCTTTTTGTTGATGTGTTGCACACGCGGAAAGTAATTGGGTTGGAAGCCCAATACGTGTGGACATTGCACATGTGAAGCTCCATGACGCTGTCACATGCCACATAGTTTTGTTGGCTAATGAAGTTACGCGTGAAGGAAGAATCCCATAAGCAATTCACGTCTCCATGCCACATGGGCTCACGTTGGGTTAGTTGGAAGGGAATTGGGCCACAGGCCCGATGTTAATTGGTAGCTTGAATAGTGGGCTGCAATAAGCAAAAACAAGTCAATTAAAACAATATTTATTTAATTGAAAATAAAGAAATTAAAAGAAATTAAAAGGAATGGGCCTAGGCGTTGGCCCAATGCTATAAGCCTTATTGGGATCACATCACAACCCATGGAACACCAGCAAGCCCATCAAGAAAATATTTTAAAAGCCTTGCATAACACCTCTCACAAGTTTCATCTCATCTTATAAACACAGCGGGCACATCTTCCTTAAACATACCTCTTCACCCTTGCTTGCTTAAATTAAGAGCCTTTGTTTAACCACTCCAGCCCACCTTTTTTAAGCTAGGCCCCCAACCTGTGCAAGCCTCCAGCACCACTGCAGCCTACGTATTCTCGCTCGCCCAAAAGAAAAATGCCTCGTCTAGGGGACGAGTCCCACAAAAAAAGGCGAGAGGGTATCGCCTGGGCGAGACGTACTCCCACTCAAAACAACAATCAACCTCGCCTGCACGAGTTGTTCAATCAAAACACATAATTGCATACGATTTCTCACTTAGGCGAGTCTCACTCGCCTAAGCGAGATGAGCCCTCGCCCAAACTCCAAAACCCTCCGCCTGAGCGATGGCCACGAGTAGATAGAGGATACGCGTCCCTGCCTATCTCGCCTAGGCGAGCCTGACTCGCCTGAGTGAGAATTGCAGGTTTTGACATTGATTCACGCATGCACACACTGCACCAGCGACCCCAAATCACATCTCAAACACACCATTTCTTTAAGCATAATTTAGATAGGCATATACGCATTATTTGGACGTGAAAATAACCCCCAACCACCCAACTTGGCATAATCACAGAATACACCACATACCATCCCATTATAGGCAACTTTTAGGTCCAATTCTAATGCATAAGTCCCCCAAAATCCACAACCCCGAATTCCCTCAATTCATCAAAAATTTTAGTGCAACAATTCATCAAAAATCAAACAAAAACAATGCAGTAAAGCTAAGATTTAGGTTCAGCTCCCCTAACCTGAAAAATCCCTTGCTTAACTTTTGAAATTGGGGAATTTCCTTTGATCACCAAGACTTGCCTTATCACCACTTCAATTACCCTCTCTACTTCACTCCCAAATTTCGTCCTCCCTCTAAAGCTCTCAGAAAACAGCCTTCCAAAACCCTATTCTCCTCTCAAATTTTGCCTTTTATAGGTCTTACTAATTGGTTAATGAAAAAAAACGGGGATATGATTAAATTTGGGTTTTATTGCTTTTCAAGGGCCATGCCTTGATTGTTTCTCAGCCCTTTAGCTGCCCACTTCCTGCTAGGTTTCTCCACTTATTCATATTCAGCCCACAACTAAAGTTTAAGCCAAAAAGAGTTAAATATGACTCACCCAGGTTTGAACCCATGACCTTCCCCATGCCAAATCAAAGCTAAACCACCAGGCCAACTTATGTTTCTTGCTAACACACACAATTCAAGCATTATCTCATACAAAAATGTGGCCCAACATACCATTAAAACAATAATAACAAAAATACACACAATTGGCATGCATAGGACTCGAACCCATGTCCTCTCACACAAACCAACTACTCTCAACCACTTGAGTTAGTACTTTTTTATGTCATACATTACAGAATTTAATATCATAAATGCATAACCTACCCGCATTTATTAATTATTTATTTATTTAAGTAATTAAATTTCGCGGGTCTTACATTACTCCCACCTTTAAAACTTTTCATCCTCGAAAAAGAGAACTTACCAGCAAAAAGATGAGGATAAGACCTCCTCATGATATCCTCCATCTCCCATGTCATTTCCTGAGTTGCCTCATCCCATAGCACCTTCATTGTTCTGATCTCCTTCCGTCTGAGCTGCTTCACTTGAGAATCCAAGATTCTCACTGGTCCAACTCCCACAGTCAGATCCTCACGCACCTGGACATCATCTTACTTGAGCACATGACTAGGATCTGCCACGTACTTCCTCAATTGTGAAACATGAAAGACGTTGTGCAGATTCGCCAAGTGAGGAGGCAAGGTAATCTCGTACGCGGCGGTTCCGATCCTCCTCGTAATCTGATACGGACCAATGAACTGGGGGGGTCAACTTCCTCGATTTCAGGGCTCTCCCAATGCCTGCTATAGGTGTAACCCTGAGAAACACATGGTCACCAGCCACAAATTCGAGTGGCCTCCTCCGCTTATCGGCGTAGGATTTCTGTCGACTCTGAGTGGCCCGCATCCGATCCTGTATCACTCTTACCCTCTCAGTAGTCTGCTGCAGGAATTCTTGCCCGAGCACCACGGACTCTCCATCCTGCTACTAACACAGCGGAGTCCTGCATCTCCTATCATTTAGTGCCTCGTAGGGTGTCATCCCAATGCTGGAATGGTAGCTATTATTGTACGTGAACTCCACCAATGGCAACATGTCACTCCACATACCCAGGTGATCTAACACACATGTCCTCAGCGGATCTTCCAGTGACTATATGGTTCTCTTAGACTGCCCATCCGTCTGAGGATGATATGTCGAGCTCATTCTCAGCTGCGTGCCTAAGGCATTCTGCAATGACTGCCAAAATCTGGAAGTGAACCTCGAATCCTTATCCGACACAATACTCGCTGGCACACCATGAAGTCTAACAATCTCTCTGACATATAACTCCGCTAGCTTATCCAATGTCATCTTCTGATTGATCGACAGGAAGTGAGCACACTTTGTCAATCTGTCTACAATAACCTAGATCGAGTCATGTCCTCTCATGGACCGTGGCAAGTGTGTGACAAAATCCATGGAAATACTGTCCCATTTTCACTGGGGAATGTCAAGAGGCTCCAACGTACCACCCGGCCTCTGATGCTCAATTTTCGCCTTCTGGCATACTAAACAAGAAGTAATATAGTCGGCCACATCAGTTTTCATACCCGTCCACCAGAAGGTCGCTTTCAAGTCCTTATACATCTTAGTCATACCTGGATGTATGCTAAGACGACTCTTATGCCCTTCATCCAAGAGCATCTTCCTCAAAATCTGACTGCGAGGTACACACACCCTCTCTTTGAATCTCAGGATACCATCTCTGCCCATCCTGAAGTCTTTTCTCTTGTCGGTGCCTAACTCACTCACAATCTGTTGCAGTTCTTGATCTTTACCTTGTTCCTCCCTGACCTCATTCAAGAACTCTTTAGTGATTTCCAACATGCTGCACCAGATATGATCAACACCTATGTATAGATTCAAGTTCATATCTTGCAGTTTCTCTATAAGCTCCAACTCCTTCATCATCATAGCAGGCATATGAACTCTCTTCCGACTCAGAGTGTCAGCAACTACATTGGCTTTACCTGGATTGTATAGAAGCTCAAAATCATAACCTTTTAAGTACTTCATCCAACGCCTCTGTCTCATATTCAACTCTTTCTGATCAAATAAGTACTTTAAACTTTTATGATCACTGAACACTTGAAACTGCGAACCATACAAGTAATGCCTCCACGTCTTGAGAGCAAAAACTACTGCAGCCAAGTCCAAATCATGCGTAGGGTAGTTCTTTTCATGTACCTTCAGTTGGCGAGATGCATAAGCAACAGGTCGTTTCTCCTGCATCAACACACACCCCAAACCCTGATATGAAGCATCGCAGTACACCTCAAACATCTTGGTTGTATATGGAATAGCTAAGATAGGTGCAGTGGTCAATCTCATCTTCATATACTCAAAACAGACCTCACACTTGTCTGTCCAAGAGAAGGGCTGGTCCTTCCTGGTGAGTTGAGTCAATGGACTCACCATCTTGGAGAACCCTTCCACAAAGTGCCTGTAATACCCTGCCAGGCCCAAGAAACTTCTCACCTCGGTCACAGTCTGTGGCCTTTCCCATTTCACCACTGTTTTAATATTTGTTGGGTCCACCGAGATTCCTTGGGCTGAGATTACATGGCCCAAGAATTGCACCTCATCAAGCCAAAACTCACACTTTGATAACTTCCCACAAAGCTTATGCTCTCTGAGCCCCTCCAATACCACTCGTAGATGATCTGCGTATTCTTATTTACTCTCAGAATATATCAATATGTCATTAATGAATACAACGACAAATTGATCCAGATACGACCGAAATATCCTATTCATGTAGTCCATGAATATAGTAGGCGCATTCGTCACCCCAAACAGCATCACCACATACTCATAGTGGTCGTAGCGAGACCTGAATGCGGTCTTCTGCACATCCTCTGGTTTAACTAAGATCTGATGGTATCCAGACCTCAAGTCAATCTTAGAAAACACAATTGCTCCCCTTAACTGGTCCAACAGATCATCAATCCTCGGCAACGGGTACTAATTCTTAATTGTTAACTTATTCAGTTGTCGGTAGTCAACACACAGCCTGGAACTGCCATCCTTCTTTTTCACAAGTAATACCGCCACCCCCCATGGTGATGCACTCGGCCGAATAAAGTTCTTCTCAAGCAGATCCTCAATCTGCTTCTTCAACTCTGTCAACTCAGCTAGTGCCATCTGATATGGTGCCATAGATACTGGGCCAGCCCCAGGGATGAGATCAATGGTGAAATCCACATCCCTGCTTGGTGGCAAATCTGGGATTTCGTCAGGGAAAACATTTGCGTATTCATCTACCACAAGAATCAGACTAATCTTGTCTACAGTACTCTTCTTCTCCGTGTGAGCTACCACCCTGCGTTGGATGATATCAATTCCAGTCCTTCTGCATCTGGAAACACCACCCTGCGTTGCCCGCAATCGATCACCACATGGTTGCTGGCCAACCAATCCATACCCAGAATCACATCTAACCCTTCCATTGGTAAACAGATGAGATTCACCTTGAACCTGCAGCCTGCCACCTCCATAGGGCATCCCATACAAACAGATGTAGTGGATACCTCTCCAGACACTGGTGTCGCAACAATTAACTCGCACGCCAGCTCTCGCATTACTAGACCGAGCCTCCTCACGCATTCATTGGATACGAATGAATGGGTAGCTCCTGAGTCATAAAACACAACAACCTCAAGATCAAATAATAAACAAGTGGTCTATACTAAGTTACCCGACTGGGCGGCCTCGATAGTCATCAAGGCGAATACATGACCAGGGGCTCTAGGTCGATCCCCTACTGGTTTCTTCGCTGGTGCACCTCCAGCTGGTTTCTTATTCGGGTAGTGTCGTGCAAAATGGCCCGTCTGATCACAAACGTAGAACTTGCCAGTGCTACCACCACTACCACTAGAACTGCCTGAGGGTTTTGGACAATCCCTCCGATAATGCTCCCCACCATAGTTGTAGCACTGTAGTTTCTTAGCCGAGCTTTGTGGCCTATCATACAACTTCTTCTGCAGCTGTGAATCAGAGGTAGTCTTCTGAGCTCAAGCCCCTTTGCTGGGCCCCATCTCTAGCTGCTCTACAGCCTTGGCCTGCTTCATCAAGACTGGGAACTCCATGATCTGGAGAGGTACAATAAAGCGGCGCAACTCGTGTTTCAGCCCACCCTCATATTTTCGGCATCTCCACTCGTCGGTAACTGTAGGTGTGTAAAACCTGGCTAAATATTCAAACCTGTCTGTGTATGCCTGCACAGTCAGGTTCCCTTGCTGGAATGTGAGGAATTCTGCCTCTCTCTCATGCTTGACACTGGCGGGAAAATATTTTTGCAGAAATCGCTCCCCGAAGGAAGTCTAGGTAACCTCCTCACCCCGAGTCTACATGAGCTGTTGCATGCCTGCCCACCAGTATTCTGCATCAGCTATCAACAAGAAAGAGACGAATGAGAGCTTCTGGGCGTCTGTGCAATCGATAACCCGATAGATTTTCCCACAAATTTTGAAGGCTTATGTCTCATAAAATCCTCCATCGACACCGGACGTGTGGGTGTTACCACGGCTCGAGGTTGCGCTGCAATGGGCTGCATCGCATCTACCATCCGATGTATCGCCTGCGTGATCTCATCAGCCCCAGCATTATTCCTCCTCCTCCTATTTGCCATAGCTTGAGCACGCCACACATAACTGTTCACATCAAACAACTTTGGTTAAGACTTCATACTAAAAGTCAGATAACAAACAATGATCAAAATGATCTCACAAGCACACACACGGTAAGCTCACTCCCCATAGACCCCAAAAATCATTTTGAAATCAAACCTCTGATACCAAATGTAACATCCCGCCCGGATATTACGAATTTAATAAAATAAAATAGAGATAATACGTCAGCATCATTTCTGAAAAACTCATTTAATAAAAATACCTCGTTTCCCAAACACGGGAAATGTAAAACTTCATTAAATTACCAGTAAGTCCATAAGTACAAAACTGTAATTTTAGTCAAATAGGCCATAAGCCTTTACATCATATTTCAAAATAGAATAAACAAACGTGAACATAAAAGTTCCCCTAAACATCCCCTCTTCGTAGCAAAGCCTCACCAGCTCCACCTGCATCATCACCTGCTCACGTATACCGCGTACACGATCATCGCCAAACACAAACAAATAGGGTGAGCTAACAGTTAAAACACACAAAAATATACCAAACATACATATACATGTAAACCCAACACAAATAATGCAACAATAGTACGAACTCTTTCTTTATACTGCATGGCCACAACCATATAGAATATCCTTACTTTTCCCACAGAACCTTACTCCATTTCCATCACATGGCCACCACCTTATATACCGATGCACCTAGTGGAAGACTCGTTACCTTCCCTCCACATGGCCACCACCATGTATATTAAGTACATCAGGGAACCTCGTTCCATTTCTTTCACATGGCCACAACAATATTAGTAGTGTTCTACATCTTTTAGTAAGTATCTCAAGGTGTCTTGCTGCCACACCTATCGGCCACAACCGATAGAGCACGTGCGGAAACCATGCTACGGATCACACATCGTAACGCAAGGTGGAGTTCCCAAATACGAACATAGTGCGTAACGTCCCAAGATTACCAAACTCGTCAACAACCACTAAGGAGGGCAATTCATCTCGACCCATCCGTACTGGCCACAACCAGCTCACTCACACCGGCACACTCGCCAACCCGAGCCACAACTCAAGGTTCCTTGTGTTTATCCGTTATCCCGAACCACAACTCAAGGGAAGTCATTCCGGGCCACAACCCAAAGAATGCCACGTGCTGAACCCCTATCCCGAGCCACAACTCAAGGATACATTCTGAGCACAACCCATGGAAAACCAGCAAGCCCACTAAGAAGATATTTTAAAAGCTTTGCAGAACACCTCTCACAAGTTTCATCTCATCTTATAAATACAGCGGGTACATCTTCCTTAAACGTACCTCTTCACCCTTGCTTGCTTAAATTAAGAGCCTTTGTTTAACCACTCCACTCCACCTTTTTTAAGCTAGGCCCCCAACTTATGCAATCCTCTAGCACCACTACAACCTACGTATTCTCTCTTAAGCGAGCTCATGCTCGCTTGGGCAAGACCCTCGTTCGCCCAAGAGAGAAATGCCTCGTCTAGGCGACGAGTCCCACAAAAAAACACATACCTTGCTTGGCAATCTCGCTTAGGCGAGAGGGTCTCACTTGGGCGAGACGTACCCCCGCTCAAAACAACAATCAACCTCGGCGAGCCTGACTCGCCTGAGCGAGAATTGCAGGTTTTGACACTGATTCACGCACGCACACACTGCACCAGCGACCCCAAATCACATCTCAACCACACCAATTCTTTAAGCAAAATTTAGATAGGCATATACGCATTATTTGGATGCGAAAATAACCCCCAACCACCCAACTTTGCATAATCACATAATACACCACATACCATCCCATTATTGGCAACTTTTAGGTCTAATTCCAATGCAACAGTCCCCAAAATCCACAACCCCGAATTCCCTGAAGTATAGCATGAATTTTAGTGCAACAATTCATCAAAAAATCAAACAAAAAATAGTGCAGTAAAGCTAAGATTCGGGTTCAGCTCCCCTAACCTTCCCCATGCCAAATCAAAGCTAAACCACCAGGCCAACTTATGTTTCTTGCTAACACACACAATTCAAGCATTATCTCATACAAAAATGTGGCCCAACATACCATTAAAACAATAATAACAAAAATACACACAATTGGCATGCATAGGACTCGAACCCAAGTCCTCTCAGACAAACCAAGTACTCTCAACCACTTGAGGTAGTACTTTTCTACGTCATACATTACATAATTTAATATCATAAATGCACAACCTACCCGCATTTATTAATTAATTAATTATTTAATTAATTAAATTACGCTGGTCTTACAAAAGGCGACTAATTTTTCATTTTAGGATATGTTGAAAGGCTTTTGTGATGAGAGGTTGCATTTTCAAGAGTAAGCTACGAAGGATAAACATGAAGTTGATCAGTTGCAGGCCGAGGTGGACGGTCTTCGACCTTTGGTGTAGGTAGTGATGGATAAGGATAGAGAGATACTTCAGCTAAAGGCATAAGTGCAAGAGTTGGAAACCATAAAGGATAAGTTACATAAGTTGAGCCTCCAATTGGAGAAAGAGAGAGAGGTCTGGTAGCCTCAATGATTAGGTTTACTCCTTTGTGGGGTTCGATTTCCAAACGACCTTAGCGTAGGTTCACATTTTATACCCTAACATTGATTTCTCCCCAATGGATGCTATTAAAACTATAATAGATGGGTAGATTGTAGATATGCCTGATGAGGCCTAGCCTTCTCCACGTTGGTATGTTTGGCTTTGTGAGGAGTATGACGTCGGTGTCGTAGAGTAGGGTGAAAGGTGTTTCACGAGTGGTTAACTATGGGATAGTATGGTATATGCCCATAATATTTGAGGTACCTCGTTTAGCCAACTACCATTCGTTGTGTTGATCTGATGTTTCAGGCTTCGAAGTGTCACCTTGTTGGCGGCCTCTATCTGCACGTTAGTTTGTGCGTGCTCAACCAACGAGAAGATCTGCTTTCTACCAAGCCCCTTGCCTAGCCTATACACTTGTTCACCAGTGAATTCGGTTCCCTTAACTAATATAAGACACCTTGCCACTTCGTACTTGCAAACGATATTTTTCTAAAGGAAATTACAAACCTTCACGGTGGTAATGTGGGACATCGACTCTGCCTCGATCCATTTGGTGAAATACTCCCCGACAACGACCAGAAATTTAACATGCCTTATTGCTCAAGGAGATGGGCCTAGAATGTCGAATCCCCAAGTGTGAAAGGGTTAGAGGTCGTTGATGGAATGCAAGACCTCAGATGACATCTTGTTTTAATCTGCATGTCGTTGACATTAGTCACATTTATGGGCATAACTCATGCAATCTTTCCTTAACACAGGCCAAAATTATTCGACTCGTTAGACCATATCATCTGGGCTCCACCACCGATGTGACTTCTGTAGATGTCTTTGTGTAGCTCGATTATCACCTAACCAACCTATGCCTTTCTGATGCACTTGGAGAAGGGTTGGGAAAACCCCACCCTGAACAAGTACCCGTCCTACAACATGTACTTGTTGGAGTTCTTCCCTACCTTATGGGCTTCAAGAAGGTTCCGAGGAAGGCTACCTTCCAATATGTACGCTTTCAAAAGGGCCATCCATGATGCCTCCCCATACTCTTGGAGGGAGAGAATTTGTTCTTTCTTGGTCTCTTCAATGTGTACTCTTGGCTAGAGAAGAGTTTTTAGGATGATTATCTTGTGTTAACCAGGTTTTGAATAGCTTGCTAGTCATGACAACAAGTCAACTCGACAATTTTCCTATTTGGGGACATATACCTATTTTAAAATCTTGAACTCCTCAGCTAACGTTCAAAAAAACTCGAGGGTCTTTCCCTCAATATCATCTCTTTCACCCCTCCTGCAGGATATGGCCTAACGTACTCTATTGTTATTCAGGGTCCAACTCCACATGTTCGATTCCAACGCGAGTCCCACATAGTATGCAACTCTTCTCATTTTGAGATTGCTTTCATAGCATTTTCAGGTCATTTCTTGGTTCACCTTCATCATCACCACCCTCCCCTTAGTACTTAGGAATTTCATTTTCAGGTGGGTTATGGAGATCGTCGCTTCGAGTTCAGTGAGCGAAGATCTATTGAGGATGATGTTGTACGAGGATGGGGTATTCACTACTATGTACCTTATTTTTATTCTCTTTGTTGTCTGATCATCGGAGAAAGTGGTCCTCAGATCGACGTACCCCTAAGTTCTACCTGCTCGTCCAAGAAACCTACTAGAATCCAGTCAAACGGTTCGAGTTGATCTCTTGGTATTTGGAGGCCCTATAAAACCTCTTAGAACATCACGTCCGCTGAGCTCCCCTGATCTATTAAGACATGGTGGACATTCTTCCAAATAATCACAACATATAACACTACGGGGTCGTCCTTGTGCGAGACTTTGTTCCTCTTATCCTCATTAGAGAAAAGTAGGCATGGGGTTGAACTTGACGCGTCACTCTCAACTATTGACATTAAACTTCGGGCGTACCACTTCTTGGCTGACCTCGATACCCCTCCTACAGCGAAACCACTTGTTATGGTGTTGCGGTCTCCTAGTGATGTGACCCCAACAAGCCCAAGCTCAAGTGCATCAACAAGCCCAAGCCCATATCAAGGCCCAATCACTAGAAGCATGATGAGAAAGATTCACATGGGCCTCTCACAAGATGATCAAGTCAATCA
>Ga0214542_1010105_pt1 | contig 14048 bp, 6 predicted proteins | sample CNSS1metaG_FD_160096 | JGI IMG/M metagenome (GOLD analysis project Ga0214542, IMG submission 160096) | Root nodule microbial communities from cowpea collected in UCLA plant growth center, Los Angeles, California, USA - CNSS1 | ecosystem: Host-associated > Plants > Roots > Nodule | place: USA...
AAAAATATATAAAAAATATATATATATATATATATATATATATATATATATATATATATATATATATATATATTAACAAGTTCAAATATTCTTTTTAGTATAAAAGAAAGCATTTATTATATCAACACACAAAAGCATCTAATATTACAATTAACCAAAAAGAATCAATTTTCACATTTTGTTTCCTTCGTTGGCTACCTATGTTGTTTTCCCCTTAGGACCCAATTTTGATGTTAGCCAAGCACAAACCTCATCCATCTCTTCTGGTATTGTGTAGTGTCCAAGCCTTTTTCTGTAGAGGCGAAAGAAAAGTTTAGAAAAAACTAAAATTTAGCATGGGATAAAGAAGATTTTATAAAAAAAGTAGGACAAAATCTATCATAGGGATTATCCTTTGTTACCCATTATAAGCTTTAAAAGTTATATCCCCAAATCCATTTACATTAATAAAATATTTACAATAACATAACTCCTTCTCCATCTATAAAACTCCACAAGAATCACCACACCAAAACCAACAAATGTGGTAAGAAGGATAGATAAAACATCCTGCACAAGTTCATGCATCCATATAACCAACCAATTATGCTACGCTATACAAGAAGGAATGCTTAATTATGAATTAACATCAATGTCCCAATGTAAATTACCAAACTCATGACCAATTAGTAACTGTGCGTTACCAGACAAACGTAAAAGATGCACTATAAAGAAAATAATTGTCAACCAGACCAATAACAAAAAAAATTGCAGTTGCATTACACCCATGACATTATCTGTTAGCATAATGAATCTACCCCACTAAGTCTAAAATCCTAGTATACAGGGCAAGTCTAATATGGCTTTAGCTCAAAATAATTTCAAGTATCAATGGGTGGTTGATCAATTTGTCGTTGTTCACAATCGCATCTGAAACCAAGTAAATCAGTGGAAGAAAGGTGGCATGTTTCTTTCCCTCAATATACTAAATCGCATACATTAAAAACATCTACACAAACACAACCATCACATAAACAAAGGTGAGAGTATTTCCTCTCTTCATAAACAAAAAAGAAAGGTTCTAAGAAACCCTGACAAAAAAACTAGGCGTCCAATCACCACACCGCCACACAAATTGATTAATCACAACACAAAAAGCACATCAAAATAAAAACCCCATCACAATCTTACGATGCACCAACTCAGAAAACTCACCTATATAGGCCAATGATAGTGTAAGGTTTGAACGTGAGAACCCTTGCTCCAACCACCGGCTAATTCCAAAGATAAAAACCCGTCAACATAAAAAAATGCAAAACTATTGTAGAATGCATCTTAAAACACTTACCTTTAGGGGCAATGACGGATCACAGTTTGAGCTTTTGGCAAGAACATCAACCCAAGCATGCAACCAGTTGGTCTAGCTACTCACAAACACCTTCAACATTATCCATTAAAAAAATAGTCAGTCAATGAAGGGTTTAAAGTAGCGACTAGATAAATGCTTTCAAAGGCGGTTGAGAGTTACGGTGGTGGGTTAGATTTGAGAGAGGGGTTTGTTTGAAACCAATTTGGAAAGGAGAAGATGAAAAGAGGGAATCGTGCGCCATGATCGAGAATAGCTCCAACAATGGTTCGAAAAGAGAATTGCAGTAGAGCTGGCGACAAACCAAGATGGTTGACGCGGACTGTGGTAGCGATCTAGGGAGGAGTAATTGCGGTTGTGCGTGAAGGAAGAAGAGGAAGGTGTGCGTTGCGTGGAAGAAGATCGGGTGACGACGCCGACGAAACTTCGGATGGTGGCCAGCCCTGTCGCCGCCGACGTTGGTGCCTGCGCTGGTATTGTTGTGCACTGTAAGAGTTGAAGATGAAAATCGAAAAAACCTTTGAGCTTTTCTTTTGAAGAAGATGAAGGTAGATGTTCTAGGGTTTGGTCTGACCCAATGTTTAGTGGAAGAGGGAAAATGAAAATTTGAGAAGTGAGGGTGGGGGGCTGAAAGAATGAAGTTTCGAGAAAAAATTTATGAGGGAAATGAGTAGATAATTTGGAAAAGTTTTTTTTTATAACTTTTATTTAAAAGTGACACTTAAAATTGTCGAATTTTACATGTTAAATATGACCATACGATCAAATGACTGTTAAAATCGTCAAATGTTACAAGTAAAATACGACAGTTCAAAAGTTGTTGTATTATTGTGTAAAACACGACGGTTTTAAATAACTGTTATATTAAAATCGTCACAATTTACACGATTTTTTGTAGTGTAGGAGAGATTGAAATTGGGATGTCCCTTCCCAAATATAAGATAGTCTAACTTTTAAATATTATTTATGATAGAATTATATTATACTTGATATTTGATAATAAAAAAAATTATAACCTTAAAGAGGTGTTTTACATATTTATAAACATTACAATTTTTACATCACATTTTACACATTGGACTTGTTTTACATCCCCAAATTTATTCACTTGAGTATTTTTGAATACACCAATTAGCCTATATGTCTCAGTTTCAAAACCAAGGCATATCAAAATGCGATGACAATTTTGTAAATATCTCAAACTTACAAGTCCCGTTTTCTAAATAACTCAAGCATATTACACTTTCTACTTCGATTTCAAGACCTAAAAGTTTGACAAATCATCAAAATTCCTCTTTTTTATTTTTTAATTATTTTATCAAGAAGAAGAGGTATTTGTCTCAGTTGCTAAATAACAGAGACCTGAAGAGGGGGAATATGCTTCTATTATTAATAATAATTGAGGCAAAGATGCAAATATGTTTAAGTTATTAATAATAATCGAGGCCGAAAAGTCTACCTAGGACTTAATTTGGGGAAAATATCACAATGGCTTCATTTCGTTTTCTTCTTCGACGATTGTAGTTCTTCTATGATCGCCCCTTCGTCGACAACTCCCTTCTTCTCACGATTTCATCTTCTTCTTCTCATTTCTTCTTCTTTTCATCTTTGCTTTGATTCTTCATCTTCTTTGAATCTAAATCCATCGATGTTGTCGTCCAAGTTTGCGAATTTGGTGTCACCGCTGTTGTCTACAGTTTTCTTGTTTCCATTACATGTTGTCGTCATCCAAGTCCAACTGTCTCCATCGTCAACCTCCCACTGGTGATTGGTTATTTGGTACTTTTTTTCGTTTATGCATTGTGGTCAGATATTGTAATGTTTGTGGTTTTGTTTGCTTCAATTGTTGTCTATGTATGAATTGCATTGATGGAAAATGGATTCTATTTTTTTGTGCACTGTTGGGTTTTGTTAGGGTATGAATATGTGCTTTGTTGATGCCTCTGTTTTTCTTGGATTTAAGAAGATGAAAATGAATTTCATGATGGGTGTTAAGGCATAAGATGAAGGTGATGGAGTAGGGAATGGTTCTCTATTGGGTTTATTAGACAAGATCATAAACTAGACGAAATGAAAGAAATTCAAAAATACAGTAAATAAGATATGAAAGGGATTGATGCTAAACTAGTTGTGAGATGGGTGAATAAAAGAATGTATGAATAAAAACATTTTTTAACAAATATCTAAAGAGAGATAATTTCTTTTACATAAGTTTTTATAAACAATTAGGTTTTTGAAGAAGTTGATGCAATAAAACATCAAAAGTACTTTTTTTTCTGCCATTGTAGTTTAGGTACTGTTGCATTGAGGTGTGATTGCTTAACTTTCCAAAATGTGTTCAGACTACATCTTCATTGTTGGTGATGTCCCATGCTTATTATTATCTTCTAACATTTATTTTTAATATGAGCCTATTTTTTGTTGTCATTTATTTGTATGTTAGATATGTTTTTAATTATATGTTTAAATATATCGCGTTATCCTTAGTTTCCCGTTTGAGATTGAACATGAAAATTATTTATTGTCTCTTAATTTTCTTTTGAAGAAATTGTATTTTCTAAAAAATAATTTAAAAGGATACAATACTAATAATTTAAATGTATTTAATCTTGATTTGTCCAATTGAACAGTTTAAGAAGATTAATCATTTTTAAGTAGTTTATTAGTGCATATAATATATATATATATATATATATATATATATATATATATATATATATATATATATATATATATTAATATATATATCTTAAAATTCATGAATATTTGTCAACTGTGTTTTGTATTGATCTTCGAGTGCATATTTGGTTGTGGTTGATAATCACTTTCATTTTGTGCAACCTGAAGATGAATGTGAAATGCTGGCAAAATTTCATGAAATTTAAGACATGTTTAAAATTGATATGTACCAATAAGCTAAAAAAATTGAATCCTCTTCAATGGGATAGGATCACACCTTGAATACAAAAGCAAAGTGATCCTTCATTTAAAGATTACTGAAATTGTTCACGCAATTGCAATATATATATATATATATATATATATATATATATATATATATATATATATATATCTTAAAATTCATGAATATTTGTCAACTGTGTTTTGTATTGGTCTTCGAGTGCATATTTGGTTATGGTTGACAATCACTTTCATTTTGTGCAACCTGAAGATCAATGTGAAATGCTGGCAAAATTTCATGAAATTTAAGATATGTTGTTTAAAACTAATATGTACCAATAAGCTAAAATAAGTGAATCTTCTTCAATGGGATAGGGTCACACCTTGAATACAAAATCAAGGTGATCATTCATTTAAATATTACTGAAATTGTTCACGCAATTTCAATATATGTATACACACACATGTATAGGTCGAGATTGGTTTAATTCACCATGCATCAATGATGAGTATGAGAAAGGAGTAGAAGAATTCATAAAATTTGTGCAACGTAATAAGGGTATAAGTGATGATAAAGTGAAGTTTAGATGTCCTTGTGTCAATTGTTTGAATGGGAAAAAGTTGAATGTAACCAAAGTTAGGGAATATCGTATTTGTTGTTTCCTTTGAAGTTATACAACATGGACATGGCATGGTGGATTAATAGACTTCCCAATTGTTTCCCGAACTAAACATGTTGTTGATTGCACAATGAAGATCAACTAGAAGAAGAAAAATTAGAAGACATGATCTATGATGTTGGTGTAGAAGGTTTTGCACAAGCGGATGTGTATGAGACAATGTCTACTAATGCAGAGACTCTGTTGTATGTTGGTTCAACTAAGTTCACACAATTGTCATTGGTGTTAGAACTTATGAATTTGAAAGCGACCAACGGGTGGACAGATAAGAGTTTCATAGAATTATTAGTGTTGTTGAATGAAATCCTTCAAGATGGAAATGCACTACCCACTCGAACTATAATGCCAAAAGAATTATTTGTCCGATGGGTATGGAGTATAAAAGGATAAATTGATGTCCTAATGATTGCATATTATATAGGAAAGAATTCGAAGGTTTGAAAAAAATATTTGAGGTGTGAGTTATCATGGTACAAGTAGAAAATCGACAGTGAAGATAGAGGTTAGATAGAAAAGGATGGGCCCGCTTTGAAATTATTTTTGTACCTTCCAATTATGCCTAGACTTAAGCATTTGTTTGCAAATCCAAAAGACGCTAAAAGGCTTAGATGGAATGCAAATGATAGAAGATGTGACAGGCTGCTTTGTCATCTAGTTAATTAAATGCAATAGAAAAATATTGATAATTAATTCTCCCAATTATGTGAAGAATGTAGAGATCTTCATTTGGGTTTAGCTACTGATGGAATGAATCCATTTGGTGTCAAATGTTTAGTATCTTAATGCAACAATTGTTACTGGTGACTATTCGTGAAATTTTACAAAAAAGTGTAAGACAAACTATAACCCGTTTGTGTTTAGTTTTCTCTTTAATTTTTAGTAAATTCATTGAGCCCATAAAGTTAGATGAACTTCAAGGCGAGATTGTTATCATCTTGTGTTAGTTAGAGATGTTTTTCCCTTCATCCTTTTCTTGACATTAGGGTACATTTGGTTGTTCATTTGGTAAGAAAAATGATGTTTTGTGGACTAGTATAGCTATGATGGATGTATCATGTTGAACATTATATGAAGATTTTGAAAGGGTATGTGGAAAATCAATATCGTCCAGAATCTTCAATGATTAAAAGGTATATTGTTGAAGAGAGTATTGAGTTTTTTCAGATTACATGACAAAAGTAAATCTAATTGGAGTTCCTCGTAGATCATGGTCGGACAAGTGTTCTACAAGTAAGATCATTCGAGGTGCGAATATGGTTAGCAAAGATCGTGAAGAACTTTTGCAAGCATATATATACATATTAAAAAAAATCTAATGAGGTGATCCCTTACTTATCTGCACACAAAGCCATTGTGAAGGAGAATAATTCGAGACATTTAGAGAAATGGAAACTGATGGAGCATAATAGAAGATTCATCCCTTGATTTAAATATGAGGTTTTTAAAGATTTTCAATCTTTTGACACTCTTATTTGGCTAGAAAATGGTTTGAAGTTTGATGTTGTATGTTGTACAAGTTACAAAATTAATAATTTCGCATTCTATACGAAGTCTTTGAATGATAAAAGCACGGTAAAAAATAATGGAGTAAGCCTATAAGCTGAGTTGCTACAATTTTCCATATCTAAAGATAAAAATCATGTATTTGGATCAATGACATACTGTAGTATAATAGAAGATATATGGGACGTTGATTATACCATGTTTATTGTTCCAGTGTTCAAATTTAAGTGTGTTGATAATAAGAGTAGTGCCAAATAGATAAATCATGTATGATTCTAGTTGATTTTTATGTAAAAGATCTTGCGTTTGGACATTGGTATGTCGCGCTTCAACGCAAAAAATAAATCGATGTTAATGAAGAGAATTTGAGTAATTTTCATATTGCTACCCATCCATTTCAAACAACGATAAATTTTGATGAAGATCCTATAATTGACGATGTCCATGCAATTCGGGAAGATCACGATGAGATAATATACATATGACAAATCCATAACTTTATGTATGCATTTCGTATTCTTGTACAAATTGACATGCTTTTGCTAAATAATCTTTTATATGTTATTTTATATGTTTGTTATTAATATTTTGTGCTTTTTTCTTTTAACATATATATATATATATATATATATAGCATTTGGAGGCCAATCCAATCTTCACATCTCAAAAACCACGAATTTCATTTTTTCACAAAACTCCCCAACAAGCCATCTAGCTATGCCGTGCCACACCGCCAAACTTGGCCATGTGCAAAACCCACCAAACTCAAAACTTTTGTGCACCAAGACTTTCATGGTATTCATATGGGGGCATTTGGAGGCCAATCAAACCTTCACATCTCAGAAACCACGAATTTCATTTTTTCACAAAACTCCCCAACAAGCCATCTAGCTAAGCCGTGCCATATATATATATATATATATATATATATATATATATATAGCTGACCCTATAATTCATGATGAGGGACCCACTAAGAGCCCCACTAAAGGAGACATTAGATTGAGACAACTCTTAATGAGACGAGCTAGTGGTGAGAGGACACATGTCATTATTGAAAGAGCTGTCAAAATGGATAATCCGACTCAACCCAGCTCGACCCACCACGGGTTGATCACTTAGTGAGCTAACCCAACCCGACTCACTTATTAGCGAGCAAAAAAAAATCGAACCTGCCCGGCCCACCACGGGTTAATGGGTTAAACGAGTTGGCTCACATACTCACTTAATTAAAAAATATATAATTTTTTTTCAGTCAAAACTAAACCATATTTCTAATTAAAATCTATACAAACTTCAATACAATCTAAATACAAACCAAAATCACAAAAATACAAATTATCTATGTGTTGGCTAAAAAAAACAATCTAACTTTATTGAAACATAATATGGCAGGATTTATTGGTAAATTAATTAATATTATTGAATGTATAGTTTATTATATTGATAATTTACTAAATAGTATTGATGTGCATTTTCTTTATTGCAGATGATATTTGAAATTCCAAATGTGGCAACGCTTAAAAATAAATTTTTATCATTAATCGTCGAGAAATTTTGTAATTTTAAGACAAACATGACGTCTAAAATATATTTTTGGAGCTAAAAAGAAGGAAAATCCATGTGCCAAATACAAGGCAATTGATGAAGAGGAAAAAAGCATAATATGTTTAACTATTGATTTGTAAATCCGAGGGATGGAAGGTTATTTTACTTGAAATCATTCATTTTTACATACTTAATTGTTTAACTAATGCATAATATGAATTTTATGTGTTATAGGAAAAGAGGACAAAAGCCCAAGGGATAAGTGCTCAAAATAAAAACCCAAACTTATTGTCTTGTAATGGGTATAGAAAATTTGCAGAGAAGATATTGATGGAAAAAGTAAAATCTCGGCCTCCACCTTATGAGGGTGAATGTCCAAAGCCTCCTTCACCACCATCCTGTGATGAAAAGTGGAAGTTAGCTCATCTAGGATCATTAGGCTTCTACACTTCTGACACCGCACAAGAGATCTCTCAAAAAATTGTATTTAGTAACTTTTCTTTAATTGCAAAACTCCTTAGTTGAGCATAGCTCTCAAGGTACTTTCACTCTTGAAGGTCGTCATGACATTCTTGCTACTTCTATTGGACAACTTAAGCACCCTGGACATGTGCTCCTTCGGATTGTCAGCCATAAAGGGAATAAATCAATTCCTAAGAAAAACACATTATATTATATGGGAGAGTAAACTTCCATTGAAAACATCTTATATTTATATTTATATGGTAGTACATTGTGAAACTAAAAGAAATAAAATAGAAAAAAATGAAATATAAGAAATTGAATTTAATTTGAATATTCTATTCATATTAATATGATATGAATAAAATATTCAAATTAATAATATAGAATGTTTATTTGTACCTCTATATAGATAACTTTTTTATTTTATTAATAGGAACTTTTTTTTTTAAAATAGTAAATCAAAATATTCGATTTTAGGAGAATTTCAATTCAATTATATAGATATATAGAAAAAAAATCATTTGGGAGACAATGATTTATTTGGGAGACAATAGACAATAATAAAAATGGTTTATTGATAAAAATGAATAGTAATATAAAATATTTTATTTAGGAGACAATAGACAATATCTATTTTATAAATTTCTTTTTAATTATCCCTAATAGAATATTAGTCCAATCTCGTCATGCACCAATATTTTGGTGGCTCCTTTCATCACTTTTCATACACATACAATGTTGAGTATGAAGAAAGGCTAACACAACAAATTACTAAGAAGGTCATTGAGGAAGTAATTGAAAGGGTGACACACTAGTTCCAAGAGCAATTTAATTGTTATGTGATCCGTCCACAATTATCTTTTCCACCAAAAGCATTTGTGCTTCACACTGGTAAAATTAACAACCTTTTTGTATAACTTATGAATTGAATAATATTATTTATATTCTTTAATAACATTGACTCTGATAGGTAGAAGTGGAAATGAGAGTTGTTAAGCTCCAACTATAATGACATGGACAACGCTCATCAATGTAAGCTATATGTTTTTAGATGATAGAGGAAGGACACTAGTGGCCTGAGGAAAAATATTTTTGAGGCAGCCACAATTATTCATGGTATGGACCTATCAGACAATGAGGTTAAGGTTACGGTAGAGGAAGTTCTCGTACTAGAGGCTTTAGTTCTTATGCCAATAAATGAGGTATATATTGTGGCACACACATTTCAATCTTTCCTCGCTTGGCGTAGAGATTTGGTCAATTTTATTTCTGACCCCCTGGTATGGACTTCGAAACCCATCATATACTAAAATTTTAAGTTTACACGTTATTTATTTCATAATTAAATTTTATTCCATGTAACAACAATTGCATCGACAAGAAAGTCCTAAACCCAAGAACATTCCTATATCTTTCGACGATCCTTTTGGTGCATTACAACAACTTGTTGACATCATAAGCGATAAGCGATGACAGTTCAATGGGATTATAATGTATTTGGGAGAGACATTGACATCCCAATGTACTTGCATAGGCAAGATTTCTTAGAGCTTCTATCGGGGACAAAAGAACAAAATATTACCCTTATTCAGTTATGGATGATGTAAGTCTTTGAACCATTGTTTATATTTAATTGATTTATCTAGTTACTTATATCAAATAAATGTTCTGTTTAGGTATATGTATGTTTTCACTATAGGATTGAATGATATATATATATATATATATATATATATATATATATTTATATATATATATATATATATGGGTTCATAGACCTTAACTCATTCATGAAGGCAATAAGTTTGGTGACATTCAAGCATACGTCACCAAATGCTTTGAATGGGGAAGGAAATATATTTATCTCTTATATTGTTGCATAAATGTACTTTGTTAACTTGTCAATATAATCCATCATTTTATGGTATAACAACAATTTTATTTTCAATGTCAAGCATCATCGACAACTACTTATGGTTTTCCTGAAGGATAACATTGTTGTGTACTTTTGCTCCTTGCACAATCCTCTCCCCAACTATCTCACACAAGTAATAGAATGGTAAGAACATATATATGTTATTTCCATTATTATATAAGTGTAATAAACAAATTGGCTCATATGAGTGTGATTACTATGTAATGCAATGGATGACAACCATTCTTCGTGCTCGTATTGCAAATAATTGGGAACTGGTAATATTTGCATTGAATGAAATACTTATCTGCAAAACTTTATCTTTTTATATACTAATTGAAATTATTGTCTTGTGTGCATAAATTCCATACTCATTCACCAATCCTGGTTAAGCCCATTAAGTATTTAAGGATTGGTTTGGTAAAATACACTGTACAAATGTACAATAGTATTTACAACATTAATTTGTTGTAAGGATAGGTACTTATTGTAATGATAGCATCACGTATTTAGAACGATAGTATTCTAGCTTATTTTGGTTTTTTAAACACATTGTTTTGTTTCTAGGTTGGTTTTTTGGTACTATGTAAGTTTAATATGTAGGAAGAAACAAAAAGAAACAATACATTTTAAAAAACTCCTACTTTGTACCTCAGTTGGGGTAAAAACCAAAACATAAAAGGGGTATTAAGCCTCTATTTTTGTGTTAATTGAAGCTTAATACACTTCTTAATTAAAATTATATTTAATTTTTAAGGACATTAGACTTCGATTATTACCAAAACCAATGCCTAATACTCTTTTCATCCTTTGATTTAGACACAAACCAAGGCATAAAAGAAATTAAAATTAAATAAAAATTTAAATTAGAAAGGGTATTAGGCTTAAGTTGTCTATCAACTAAAGCAGAATGTATAGTTATGTGCTTCAGTTGTCTGAATAACCGAAGCAAAAATCCTTAATATTAAATGAAATATTTAAATCAAAATGGGTGTTAGGCTTCAATTTGTTTTGAACGAAGCATGATGTTGATCTTTATGCTTTAGTTCATAACCGAGGGCAAAAGGCCACCCTCTTTTACCACTTCTTAATATACTTCAAATCAGTAACTAAAGCCCAAGACCAAAAATAACCACTGCCAAAACCCTTTCATGCACTAGTGATTTTAAATTTCTTCTTACTTAATACTTCTATTGATCTTCAAATTGCTGAAGGAAAAAGGTTTAGAAGAGGATTGGCATGGATAGTTGGTGAAAGGTAAAAGAGATCATTATTGGTCCCTCCATAAAGAGTGAGGCATCTGAGGTAGTCACAAACGTAAGTGTTGAGAAGTTTGTTCCTTGAAATATCATAGAATTATTAACAACATTACTCTGTCAGCTCGTTCCAAGAAAAGTGATGGTAATTTATGCTATGAAGGTATTTGAAACGTTTAATGCTTCGATCTTTAATATGAGATTTTCAAATGTTGTTTTTCATACACAAAAAAAGGGAAGTGAGACAAATATCGTAGAGATAAATTAAATAATTTAAAGCAAAAATAACATTTGCAAATGTAGTTTTTCCTTTTATTTTATTTTAATATATAAGACAAGTATAAATTATTTTTGTAGTGACTAGTCGCGATAAATAACTTTTACCATGGTCAACAAAATAACCCAAGAAGATGTCATCCTAATTAATATTTACTCATTTAAATCTCCAAAGTAACACCTCTAACTAGAAAATAATCTAAACATGAATGCGTATATTGAACAAAATAAATGATAGTTTATAATTTGGACAAAAACTGCTTCAAAACTTTCATAGATAATAACATGAACATAAATATTGCCTTACCCAATCATCGAATCTCCCAGACGGATACTCTGTAGTGTTGTGCGGTATGTCTTCATATCCAGCTACCGGATGGGACATTTGGGAGGTTACCTGCAGAAAGGACTCCGACAATCAAGTCAATGAGAGCTCTCTAAGTCAATATCCCAATTTTCAGTATTAATGAATTGCGTACCTTTAATTGTTAGGGTCCACCTATATTTATAAAATTATTAATCAAGTTTTACCTAGCTTTATGGGCTAGGCCTTCGTTTGTAATCTTTTTAGAGTAAGCGGCTTTTACTCGTATGTAATATGTTTGGCCATTATGCAGTTGACAAATGATTCATTCAAAGCAAGACTATAGGCTGACGGCTAAGACCAGGTATTTGCTTATATCAGTCTTATCCATTAGGTAATTCTCTAATCGATTATCATTTTCCGATTATGGCACATTTGCTTCTGAACACTACATAATTCATTATATAAGTCATATGCTAGTACTGTAATCCTTAATTGATTGTATGCACTCTGATGTCTTCATACTTTGCACTCTGATACTGCACTACTTAATTGCTCATATGATTTATGCATATATGCACTCTGATTTTAACTTGTGTCATTGATTCCACCTACAACGTTGTTAATACTATCATACTTTGTATTGTTAATCTATGATGTTCCTGGTATGTGCTGGTTTGGTTGTGTTACACCCCTCTGCTCTTTTTGCTAATGTCCAAAGGGGGAGAAAGGTTGTTTGTCTTATTTTTATGTTGCAGGACCCAATTGGCCATCATAAAAAAGGTGGAGATTGTTGAGAGGGGGGCTTGCTCAATTCCAACGAAGATGCTTTTGTTGATGTCCAAAGCTATACAAACAATGTGCATCACTATTTTAGGCTTAGTCCTATATTTATCTTTTGTATTAGGTGTTATCTGTGATTAAATGTAAACCAAGCTTGAACTGAATTAAATCAGCTATCAAACTTTTGAATGTGTCAAAAGTAGAACTCGTAAATGGATTAAATACTTAACTAATAGATTATATGAGGGCATTGCACTAATGCAGTGAAAATACACCCATGATAATCTATTAGGTAAATTCCTAATCCATTAATTACAGTACTAGAACTCTAATATAAAAATAGTTTTGAAATCAATTTTAAAATAGAGAGAAATAATTGAATTACTGAGAAATGAACTGAGATATTTCTTTTTTGGGATCAAGATTCACAGAGTTCTTGTGCTTTCTTGGGAGATCATTCAATTAGACATTCAAGAATATTGATGGTGGATTCAACCTTGATGGGTCAAGCATGGATCTAGGATCAAGTGATAAATCTGCACATCCACTAGGTGTATTCGTTCCTTGTTTCTTTCTTATTATATTTCTGTTTACAGTTGATTCACTGTGTGAAGTGAAGGTCTTGCTGCAATTGTGTGAATGCATTGCATCTAGGGGGAGTTCTTAATTTGTTGATCAAGCTCCTTAATCTTTAGGGTCTTAAATTATATAGATGCTCTTGTAATTCTTGTAACTCTATTTATTTAATGGAATCCTCCTAAATGGGTTGCTTAGCAGAAGACTAGACGTAGATTCATCTTGAATCGAACCACTGTAAAAATTGTTGTGTTCTTTGTTTCTCTCATCTTTTATGCCTTTCCTAATTACTTTAATTAGTCCATTAATACAAAATTGAAAAATTAATTATTTAGGGTCATAAAGATTAAAGAAACTTTCAAGATTTATTTAAAATCAGTAAAAGCTTAAATAACCAATTCATCCCTTTCTTGGTTAGGTTATATTAGACAGATCATATATATATATATATATATATATATATATATATATATATATATATATATATATATATATA
>Ga0214542_1010106_pt1 | contig 14044 bp, 4 predicted proteins | sample CNSS1metaG_FD_160096 | JGI IMG/M metagenome (GOLD analysis project Ga0214542, IMG submission 160096) | Root nodule microbial communities from cowpea collected in UCLA plant growth center, Los Angeles, California, USA - CNSS1 | ecosystem: Host-associated > Plants > Roots > Nodule | place: USA...
TATAAAAAATATATATATATATATATATATATATATATATATATATATATATATATATATATATATATATGTATATATATATTTAGAAAAAAAAACAAAAGTTAAATTGGATGTCATGTGACGTGAGCGACCGGACAGATACTAAATATAGGAAAAAATATTTTTTATGATTAGAAAAAAAATAAAAATTGGAAAAACTAAATCAAAAGATGAAATAATTGAGAGTGACATACCTTACAAAAATTTCAATAACTCCTCACCTTTTTTCTTGCTTCCTTTTCTAATATTTTTGCGTTTGTTTTTCCAATAGAAATAAAAATGAGAGGTATCTATGTGGGTGGTAATGGGAAAGAATTAGAGAAGTATAGAGAATATTTTCTTCTCGTTTTTCTACCTCCTTCAATGTTTTATTTTTTAAAGAGAGATAAAAAAGGAGGTGTGTAAGTGGGAGTGATGACGGGGAAGAATTAAAGAAGTGTAGAGAATATATTTTTCTTTATTTTTCATCTCTCTTTTTTTCTTTTTTCTTTCTAAAATTAAAGTTTAAAAATCTTTGAAGAAAATTTTGTTTCACATTTTTTATATTTTCCATTAACTAAAAAACTTTATTTTTTATTATTTTTTTTTGAAAATAAATTTATTTATCCGGACGAAATTGGATATTGACAATAATAAAGAAAACATTGGCAAAATCAAGGTTTAAAACAATGGTTTTATTTTAATTTGGAATTTTCCAAACTCAGTTTAGAAAAATAAACGACGTGACATATTTAAATAAATAAAAAAATATATTTAAAAGCTAAATTTTGTCTGAAAAAAAATTCTGAAAGCAAAATTGGATTGTTTTTGTGAAATTAATTTTAACTCAATTAAGTTTGTAAACTTTAATCATTGGTTATGAGAAAGGCACAAAGGTGCATATGTAGGGTTCACATGGTGTAGTGGAAATATCTGTATATGATGTTTTAGTGGCCAGCTAGGAGGTCCTAATGGCCAGAACGGAGAAGCAAAACTAATTACATGTGAAACGTGCTTCAAACCTTCCACAATTATTATATAACCGAACTTTCACTCAATTAAACCGTGACTATTGTGGGTTTGTGTTCCACTAGTTGCGTATACATATAGCAATTGCAGCTTACGACAAATACTGATTTTTTTTTCTTCTTTACCTACTAATAAAAAAAACCTTTTAATGATGGATAAATGTTGCTAAACTTTCTATTTTTAAGACACTTCCAATTATTTGATTATTTTTCTTTTATAAAACTAATATTAGCAACATTTACTAATGGCTTGACCTTTTTAAAATGAACAAATAAGCAATTATTGTTATAAATTGTAATAATGTATAAAGAATTATATTCTATCAATATAAGCTGAGTTGACATTAGTTATAATCAACTTTCAAAAGTCGATTCATATACATGTGATACAACCGATGCTAATAACTATTTAGTGTTAACTTTTTGCTTATTAGCGTCCATTTTTAGCTTATACTAAATATTAAATTTTTTATAGTGATATGACATGATACTATTTCGAATGAAATGCTTTTTTTAAAAAAAAGGTAAATTAAGTTAAAAAAACTCTAGATCCATTTTTATTATGTGTTCTTATCGAGATGAACTGCATCCTACGAGACCACATTTTTTTCTTATTTTTTCCAAATTCTTTTACCATTTTTTTTTTTGCTATTACTTTGAAAGATATCTTTTTTTTTTTCTTGTCCAAAAAGATGTAGGGAGATGTCTATAAAGACACTTTACACTTAAGTTAGTAAATAATTTAGGTGTGGTCATAAATATGCAATAAGTGTGTCTTGTAAATGCATAAAATTGCCATGTATTTATAGTATTTTAATCAATATTTTGTGTAAATGCACATAGGTTAACTAAATTCATTCGTCATCCCAACTAGAATTTTTCATATTTTATGTGATTTTTCTTCAAAATTTATTATAAAATTTTGTAACAAAAAAATTGTTTTTACTATTTTTTATAAGATTTTTAATTGGTAGGTAATTTCTTTGTGGATAATTATTTCCTAAAAAATTATAAAATTTGTAAGTATTTCTTACAAAATCTTGTGTGTAAAATGTTTTTGTGCAAAACATTTTGAAAAAAAAATGGTAGCAAATTCTTGCAAATCATTATTTATACAAATCATTATTTATAACAAAAATTTGTAAGTGTTTCCTAACAAAAAGTTTTCAAAAGGAAAATGGCAGGAAATGTGTGTGGTTTTTGTAGTGATCATTCTTTATCGGTACTTCATTTTCTTATTGCGTTCTTAATGTTATTTATGTCCTTAATTTGAGTATATTTTGTTTTAGGTGCCCAACATTTCTCGACATTAGTATTATCCTGACCTCTCAAGCTTGAGTGTGTCATCAAGAGTATACTAAAACAAATTCATAATATTTGGTTGAGGAAGTAATACCAATGTAGCTAGCACAAGGTTGGTGGAAAAGCTTAGCTTAGAGACCATTCCTCATGCTACGCCCAACAAACTTGCTTGGATAAGTAAAGAGGGAGAAATAGATGTCAATCAACAAGTCCTAATTAACTTCTCTATAGGAAGCTAAAAGGATGAGGTCCTATGTTATGTTGTTCCCATGGAAGTCACACATATCTTACTAGGTAGGTCATGGCAATTTGATAAACAAACTTTACATGATGGTCATACCAACCAATACATTTTCTTTAAAAATGGGAAAAAGACCACTTTACTACCTCTATCACTTCAATAAGTTAATAAGGATAGAAATATAATAAGAAAAGATAAAGAAGAAAAAGAAAAGGAGCAAGCTTTCACCAAGGTGTTACTTGCCTACAAAAAATTCTTCCAAAGCAAGATGTGCATCACCCTTCCTTCTCTTCCCAAGCCAAAAAGGAAGGCCCAAAGCACAAGCAAGAGAGGAAGAGTACTCTAGAAAATAAAGATGGCCTCACCAAAGCTAGGTGTAATACCCTTAGAAAGGATGAAACATGAGCTCATAAAAGGAAGACGAAAATTCTCCCCCAAATCAAGTCAAGCTCCATCTACAAAGGCTTAAAGAATTTGTGGTCAAATTCTCTCCAAGGAGGAGAGGGTGATGAAGGATTGACCCCAACCAAGGATGGAGGCACATGCTTAAGAAGACTAAGCATGTTTAGAAAGGAAGTTCACTAATCCTTCATGTCTTTCATTTGTGTTTATTATTTTTGAATTCCTAAGTTGACTTAGTTGAATCAACTTTAGTTGACTTGTTGACCATTGACTAGGTTTGACTTGTTGACTATAGTTGACTTGACTTAAGCCAATATGCTAATCTATGTTTATTTGCTTGGTAGGTAAATTAGGAGTAAGAAAGCAATGTTAGGTGGCACATGGTGATTGGGGAGCATAAATGATGTGGAGGAGAGAGTAAAGCAATGGCATAAAGCATAAAGTAAAAGGCATGAAGTAATTGTACCTATGTACCTTTGGTCTCCTTTGTTTTTAGCACACTTTGGCCACTTTTTGGAGACATATGAGACACATTCTTTGTCTCCTTTTGTGCTAGAACGAAATTAGCCCTACACACACCATAGTTAGCTCTTTTGTCTCTCATTTTCGTAACCTTATTTGACCTAGTTTCTAGAAGCTAGGATTAGGTTTTTGTAGAGACATCCTTAGGTATCTTTTATTTGCTTAGAGGCCCCTAAACTCTTCTATATAAGGGGTGCTCCTAGACATGTAAAAAGGTTGAAGATTTTGAAGTAAAAACACTCTTGTGTGTCAACCATTTGTGAGAGTTTCCTCCCTTGGGAGTGAATACTTTTAAGTCTTATCTTGCATAGCATGTGACGGCACACATCCACTCATCTTCAAGGTTGCCATGGCTTCTAGCCTAGCCTTGTAGTGGCGTGCTTCTCGCATTTTTACCATTCCTTTCCTTTTCATTTTATGTTTTCTTCTTCCTTTAATTTATTCTTGGTTTTCTATGGTTTATGTGCTTTCCATTTCCTTTTTGTTTTGAATCAATCCATTATCTTCTTCTCTTGAGCTTTGTGAACGGAATCTTCACGTCTAGATATCTTGCTATCTTAATGCTTAGTGGGGGATTTCACTTAACTTTTTTAATCAACTCACACCATATTCAATAATCTTAAAAGGGAATAAGATAATCCTTCATCAAATGGTCAGGAGAGAATATGCCTAAAAATAAATGCACATTACAACACAAACAGAAATATGAAAACTGAATTATAGTGATCAAGCTAGGATTATTTTGCACTCTAAAAGACATCTCGTGACTTTGGGGTCACTTGGTTCCCAAGAGGAAACATTGAATTGTGCATATTGAACCATGCTTAAATCATTATCATAACAACGTGAAACTCAATTGAAAATTAAAAGTACAATAAAAAAGATTTAAATAACTTAGAATATAAAAGCTAAAAGGCATAAAATGTATGCAAGATTAAAGAAGAATGACTGTAAATTGGAAATCAGAAGTGGGATTGAATCAATTCATTTCATTGCAAATTCAAATGGATTACACGAGATCAAGAAGAGTACTGGATTACTCTCACGCACAGTCCCGACCACTTTGTGCTCGTGATTGACCAAGTGGAGCTACCTATACATTGGAGAAAAATCTCAATCTCTAAAAGCCGCTTTGTGCTTGTCAAAGAAGAGGAAACCCTATTACAATTTGAATCTCTCTCTCTCTCTTGCACACCTAACACACTCAAACCCTAGCTCTCAAAACATTACTCTCTTTCATACAAACCTAGGCTTCCCTATGAAAAACCTAATTCTCTCTTAAAAACTCCCTTCAGAACATTGAGTCCTTCTTTATGGCACCTTGATTTGTTTGACTTCTCGTTCGTTCGTCCATCTCAAATCTACCTCAATCTCCTCATGAATCGTCCTTGCTCTCTCTCATATTAGAATATCACCCATCAAATTGCTACATTAGGCTTGCTCTCTCTTGATCATGTATCGTCCTCGCTCTTTTCATGCTTGGTAGTGCATCAACCTCGATCTCGAACATAGGCTACAATATCAGGATTGGTTCTAAAAGAAATACATTTGTGCCTCCCTTGATCAACATCCAATGGATCTACCACTTAAGTAAAACGCACATTTTGATGGATTGATCAAACAATGTAATTGACCAAGGTAGGGACTAATTTGCAAATAAGATAAGAATAAAGTAAAAGGTTTAAAACTTAAAATAGCAAAAAAAGAAAGGACCTCCTTGAAAACTGATTTTACTAAAAAGTGAGTAAAAAAAGAACAAAATTAAATACAACAAAATACTCTTAAAATTAACCTTTTTATCACATTTTTTTTTAAAACTCTATTTTTCTAAACTTTCAACAAAAACTAATTAATTAAAGATATAAACATATTTATTTTAACTAAAACAAAACTTTTAGAAAGGAAAAAAACTACAACATAAGCTTGTGGTGACCCATTTTTGATAATAAACCAGTCCCTAAGTTAATTTCATAATGTATTTAATATAATTTTTATACTTCAAAATATGTCAATATCTTGGTTACTTTATGAAAGTACTTAGCAAGGAAGAGATCTTTCACTTGAAATTCTCCTGTTAAATGACCGAGCATGAGTGGTTAATCACTCCGGCATAAAATTTAGTTGGTTCCCATGTCATAAGTTGGCAACAATTAAGCTATAAATACCATATATTTTGCTTGATTGTTTGATGTTTTGAAGTCAAAACGAATATAGTATTCCAATAGTAGGTTTTGGGTCTTAAATTCACTAGTGCAGAGAATCCTTTTTTTCTCATCGGTTCCTCCATCATCTCTATTTGCCAAACTTCCGGCATTGTCAGATTCAAACGCGGTCAAAAGTCTCTCCCTTCATAAATGGCCCTCTAAAGACTCTATTATTGCTTACTCTCCCACAGATTCAACGATTTCACGGAAAACAATGACCTTGTTTTACATATTAGCTCCATCGACAACATCAAAACTAATAACCTCAGCTACACACCATTTCACCCCAACCCATCTCCCAGCTACATGCCATTTCAACAATACAGGTGGTATTGTTGAATGTAGTGATATAGGATTATGATGAAGTTTGGTGGTTTGGGTTGTGTGTGTGTGCTAGAGATTTTTTTTATGGAGTTTAGAGAAGATTAAGAAGAAGAGAGTATGGAGAACATAACCCGAGGAGAACTACAACCCCAAAAGAGTTTGGGGTATACTATTCCGGTTTTAGGTCTGAATGATATAGAAAGTCTTATAATTTATTTCAAAAGTTCACCACTCAAACTTTCTATGCCGAGTCTAGGTACAACCAGTATAGAGAGTCTTCTAATTTATTACAAAAATGTCATCATGTCCACTTTTTACACATGTTCTAGTGATAATTGACATAGAAAGTCTTACCATAATTTCAACTCTGCTACCACATTACTTTTTAGGTTTTGTGGATTATAATCAGCATAATAAGTCGTCATAAAAATCTGTTTTTACACCGGTGATTGTTAGAAGAGTTGTCCACGTAAAATATCCATCAATGTGCCTCAATTCTAACCTCAGCTTTTCTGAGACCTCTCAATTCGCACTTAATGCAATACTAAAAGGGTTACCGATCACTTATCATTTTAACCGGGTCAAACTTCTTGTATACTCTATTAATTTGTGTCCAAACTCGTTACTTTAAGACAATTAAAATTATCTTTTTATTTCGAAGAATATTTTTGTTACGGATTTTTGATACACTATTTCTACAGTTGATTTCTTTAATTGTGGAAGAAACGATGATTATCCCATTAATTTCGGTGTCTTCCTGAACTAGTGGAATGGTGATATAAGCTTAATTTTGTTTTTCCTTTGAAAACAAGAGCCCCTTTTTATCTTTAGGATGAAGTTAACGACTTAACAAAGTTTCAAGCAAAATAACATGTGCAAACATAAGCAAATTTACATAGTTGCTTTAAGTGGCAACTAATTTCACCATTATATCCTACACTATTTCCAGCCAAAACAAGCAACTTACGCTAAAATCTCCAAAGGTGACGCGTAAGAAGAGGTTGACTTTAAATCATTCCTTCGCTATGTTGAACAGAGTGAGTGTTGAACAAGGGGGAAGAATTTAATAAAGGAACTGTCAGTGACTTTATTAACTGACAACGTCACTTCACATTCACATTCCTAGGCCCAATAAACATCACAGTTACTAAGTTTTTATATGAAAGAAACTTTAAACAAAGACGCGTCGGGTTAAGGAAAATCGGTAGCTGCTTAACTTTAGGCATACACTAGCATGTGAGGTGAGTCATGGTCTAGGACCTTGTGGCATGGCTTTTGCACATAATTGTAGTTTCAATAGATATCCAATAATAACAATAAAAACATATTTTAGTGTTTGTTCGTGAGAGTGAGTGAAGAGAAACAAAAGGGTGATGCATGTTGATTTGAGGGAAGCAATAGGGGCATCCCTCGGTACACGCCGAAAATGGAGCTGCCACATGACGTTAAGACATGATTTGTTACACTGATTCATGGCAAGTTTTTTTCATCAAAAATCATATACGTGTTTTGGGTCAGAGATTTCTCAGAACTGAGGTTCAGTGCTTGTTCCAATTCATGTGGCTCCTCGTAGCCCACTTACTTCCTCTTTACTTCCCTCTTTGTATGTGAATGCTAATAACATGCAACAATGTTAATGTGTCGTGTATGATTGCCAACTTTGTCATCTTCCTACCGTAGTTCTCGTTTGAGTTAGATCATACTCAAAATCTCTCCCTTCTTTTTCTCTTAAAGAAATTGTTTCTTCTCCTTTATCTGTTATTTAATCACTCCTAACATGTTCTAATCATTATTTCTTGGATTAAATATATTTTCAATTTTTGAACTTTGATATGAAATTCAAATTCATCCCTCTCTTAAGAGACTAAAAGCATATTTTACATCAATGAACATATGCTGCTCTCAACTTTAATTGAAAGAAAATGATTTCGCTTATGGTACTATATAGTTAGTACGATAAATTTTGCAGACAGTGGAGATTGAAAAAAGCTTCTGACTATGCTTTACTTTTTAGACTTTGTACATCAACCCAAATAACGGTAACTAATACTATATTAGAAACAATAATTGTGTTTAAAGTTGACTACAATCTCTATCTGTCTCTCGTTAACAGGGAATCAAACATTTTGTGTGCACATGGTTACGGATCTGCCACCAAAAAATCATATTACGTCTTTCAGTGCTAACAGAAAACGGTCACAATGTGCACTGAACAGCTAGGGACATGTGGGAGTCAGAGATGGAATATATCCTCTTGAAGAAGCACGTGGTCCATTCTCTATAATCCCCATTGTTGTGTCGTATTACAACCAAATATTACTATGGTTTGATCCTTTTCTCCCTATAAAAAATTTCACCAACTTGCATTGGATTTCAGACCTTGATTGATTTCACAATTTTAAATATTTTGTAGCTTGCGTTTCTTGCGCTGGCACCCTAGCCCAGACACCACACATATATATAAGATATAGGATTTTGGCAAATCTGATTCGGTTGTGTTGAAAAGTTTCAAATTAAAAATAAGAACCTTTTCAGCACTTACAATTTCAACAATCATCAGCAATAATAGCTGCATTTAACATATTCATAGGTACTAAGTAAGATATATCATACGAGAGTTGGCAGTGTAATTGCCGTATATACAGTTAGAAATTCAAGGTGAATCTGAAGTTCCGGGTAAAAATCATTATGAAGACTACTATATATATATATAAAAAGTAGAATGATCTATAAATTTATTATCTGAAGAAGTAGTGGCTCGATCTCTTATTATCTGAAGAAGTAGTGGCTCGATCTCTTATTTGAACATGTTCACAACTCATTGCTACCGAATTTCCTATTACCTCCAACTTGAAACTTCACATTTGATTGATAAAACTTGTTGCAGAAGTAGCAATTTTGATTTACTAATAGATACGTATTTCAAGATTGAAATCATGTAGGCTAGGTTGTTAGCCATGTGGCATGTCTATTTGGGAAATTCTTTATAATACTATGGAGGTCCCTTAACTTGTGTAGCTGTGCCTCCTCATAAAATCATGCTTAGAAATGACCAGTTGATGGCTTGAGCTTCATTATCCACAGAAGTGCACAACAAAATTCTGGAGAAAAAGAAAATTTTCACCACACCTGTATCATATTCTTAATTTGACATTTTCTGAACTGTTAGCGAAAGTAATTTTTGAAATAAGGAGAAAATAATATAGATATATAATGGAAGGAATTGATAAAAGCACTGAAAATTTATTGCAAAATCTGACTGGACAATTAGAATAGGAAGGGAATTATATAATGAGAGTGTTTTTGGTCCCAATGATGGTTGATCACACAATGCTGTCGCAAGTCTTACATATATATAGCAGCTTAGGATGGTCCTTGAGCCAAAAGGTGTGAATTTAATTCGAGAATCCTCTCAGTAATAGTGCCTCTTATCCTCTCTTCCCACTTGGTTCCGTGCAAATTGGTGCAGCAATGGGGTCTGGTCCTTGTAGAGAGAATTTATTGCGCCTAAATGAAACAACTGGTGACTACAAACTACTAGCTAAGGGAATTTAAAGGCATAATGGGATAACAGTAATACCCAAATTTCATTTCCCATCAGTCCATTCAATGCTACAACCTGCCATAACATCACCTTGATTAGTCATGGTGGGTGATGAGAACATTTTGAAATTTTACTTCAATTTATGTGGCCATCACTAGCCTTTCAATTTTCCCTTTCAAACTATTGAGGGTACATTAGGTTGTTAAAGGTCCATTACCTTAAGGAATAAGAGTGTCTTGTAATTATTTTGATTGAGGAAAGCCCAATCAGAATTTTCTGTAGTCAAAGTGAGGCCTTTGTCAAACTGTGGCCTAATGGATGGTGGGGTACCCTATGAGGACCCATTTTGGGCACTATAATATACAAAGTGGGTACCACTTAGATATGGAAGATAAGGGCAATTTTGGAGTTAATGCCTTCCAACAATTCATCTTCACTCACTCTCAACCTATAGTTGGGTCCATCAAGCTTAGCTGTGGTATGAATGGATAGCATCATAACCCTAGCACAGGACCCATTACCAATTAGTGATTCAATTAATTTACCAAAGCATTAGATATATATATATATAGTGCTAAAGATAATTCCATAAGGGTTCCATCCACCTATGTGTTTGTGCATTTAATGTTATGCAGGAGAAGCAATTTCATAGTTTGGAAAATTTGACATCCACCTATGTGTTTGAGAGAGGCTATGTAAGATGGTTATTGATTGATTAAAAATTTGGAGGGATCGAAGACAGACATTCGTGGGGGACCCGTGAGCATCACGTGACCCCATTTGTAAGACAAAAGACAGGTGCCCAACAAACCACCGTCTTCTTCACACATACATACCCACTCCCTTCCTTTGTTGCATGCACTTCTTCATCTTCTCACATGACCTTGTTCTCACTTTTCACAGGTTCTTTGCATGAATTTCGATCTTTGTAGGACCTTTTCTCCATACCAAGCTCATGTTACCCACGTCAATCATACTCTTGTTCCACAGGTTTTAACTGGACAACTTCCAAGTCCCTTTTGCTTTGTAAATCATTAATTCATGTTGCATTTTCTAGTGCCTATGCTGGCTGTGACTTGGATAATCTTTTCAACACTTTGATTAGATATCAAGAACTTGATTAACTGTAAATGTCATCGACCACATCGATTATTCCAAACAAATGTCACTTCTTGTTTCCAATTCAACAAATAATTGACTCATCTTCTGTCTTTATTTGTTTTCGTTAATCACATCAAATTTTTAATTATATATAATCCTAACAATAATAATGCTGTAAAATTCAGTGCTGCTATATGAATATTTGATAAAACACGATGAGAGAAAGTTTGAAGAGAATAATTGTATTAAAAGCATGAGAAGAATTATTTTACAGAAATTAATATGTTTGAATATAAAAGAAAACTTCAAACAACAAAAAATCTAACAAAAGATCATAATAGAAAACCTAATAGAAAATTTAACAGAAAACTCAAACAAAATATAAAAAATATATCTCTAATACACTCGCAGATTTTAACAACGAGCTTGAGTGGAACTATTCATGTATGTGTTTATATTTCACAATTATTTATAATTTGCAATGATTTTATGGTCTACGTTTTCTGAAAAGTAAATGAAAGTTTTCGTTATCTCTTAACACTTGACGAATAACAACATTATAGGCTTTACCTTTCATTTCATGTTACTTTATTTTCTTTACCCGTTTTTGCTAACAGGTTTTCTTGTTCTTTCTGTGCTTTCTGTTAGCTCTTAACACTTGTTCTTTTTGTTGCTTTCTGTGCCTATGATGCGTAGCTTCGGCACTATTTGATTATGCCCTACCCGAAATAGCAACCTCACTTTTAATTACTTCAAGGAAATTTCTATTACATATGTTATATATGTTGAACAAATGTCTCTTGTTACCAATAGAAAAAAATTAATTGCTCGTCAGACTTATTTCTGAGAGTAGTTTTTATTTATGAATTAAGATATATTTAATTGTTTGTATAATATTATTATATATTAATTGGACTACAGAATGCGAGTTTATCTGTTAGAGCCTTCAATGTTCATGCATATTGTTAGTATAGACTTTTAATATTTATACAAGTGGTTTTTTTTTTAATTAAAACAAGCTATATCCAATGTTAATGACTTCTCTACTTCAGGAACTGATAAAGTTTTCCACATCTAATCGACCTTTCTCGAGCAACATCTTATTGCAAACCAGGTTTTAACTATTAAAAGAGTGAAAAAAAAGAAAAAGAAGAAAATATTTTCAATTATTCCATATGAAGGATCAAAAGATTTTGCCACTAGATTCCATTTTCCATTACTAGTTGGGAGGGATTGGAGAGGTTGTTTGTAAATAAATGTGGTCAACCTTGAGAGTCGTTTGCATAAAAAAAAAAACAAACTAGTGACAATATATTACTTGATAGATATAGTCTTTGACAGTATTGGGAGAGATTTAAGATATTATGTGCAAGTTGTCCGCATTATCAAATTAGTGAGTAGCTTCTAATCTAATAATTTTGTGAAGATAGATCATTATAAATAAGATGCACAAAGTGGAAAGGCTCTTGTGAACAAAATTCCAACAACGAGAAGGAGTTTGATTGAAATCATCGCAACCAAATCACAATAATTCACCATGAAATACACTAGTAAGAAGTATTCTTTAGGTATAAATTAACTTTGCTTTGGTGCACCAACAACAACGACAAAATAAAATTGATAATTTAACCTCATTGTTGAGTAATGATCCAACCACAACATGTACTTCACCAAAATCATCAACAACCACAAACTTCCAATTAGTTGTCACGTCTCTTTGTGGAGTATGTACTTCACCTAATCATGCTACACATGAATTTTCACAAGGCATAGGGAGATACCTCAAGTTTTTGTTGGAAATCCCACAAAAGTTGGTCTAGTTCTTCTCAAAAAAATCAAGTAGTTGATTTGTCCACCAACAAATACTATTCTAATCGGAGAAATCACCCTAACCTATGGTGAGGAATCTAGCTACAATAAAACACTTTTCAACAACCTTATATGCAACAATTTAAGCCCAATTTTCAATATTGTTGGACTCTTAAACAACCCAATGTATGATAATCATACACAACACCTTTTCAATCAAAAGTTTCTAAAAATCAATAACTTTTTCAAGACCATTTGAGCCTTAGATGGTCTAACCATCTAAGCTCCGCTATGAGTTTTGATATTAACGAATACTTTTTGTGATTTACTTACTTGAATGTGAATTCATTATTTGAACATACTAATATGTGTTTTATGATAATTGAATGATTCATAAGATCACCTAGTCGTATAAGCAAGTCTTATGACATACGGGTATATCTTGCGTGATCATAATGACAAACTAAATAATAATTAATTTGTAATGAAGGAATGATTTCTAGATATGTTCAAAATATTATCTTCAACTTCTATATTCTCTATGTATGGAAAATGATTTATGAAAAACGGTCAAATAAATATACACTTAAGGAAACAAATTAATCTACGTGTTCATATTCAAATTGTGGTTAGTTATCATATTTTCATATCATTTTTTGAACGCTTTCTATAATAAAATAAAGACAAAAGCGCTTTGAAAATTCACATAAGAACTTTTAGGATGCTTCTAGACCAAATGTAAATCAAGATTATCATCGAAGTATTAGAAGTACTGAGGCAAGAAAACTTATATGTCAATAAGAAAAAATACATTTTTTGTATACATGAAGTTGTTTTCCTTGGGTTTGTAGTTAGTTCTAAAAGGGTAGAATTTTATTACGAAAAAATCAAAGTCATTAGGCACTGGCCCATTCCTAAAAATGTAAGTGAAGTAAGAAGTTTTCATAGCTTGACGAATTTCTATATGAGGTTTGTCAAGGATTTCAGCACGATAGCATCCCCATTAAGTGAAATTTTTAAGATGTGAAAATTTAAGTGGGGAAAAGAACAAAATGAGGCTTGTAATAGTCTCAAATACAAACTCACATATATGCACCTATCTTAGCATTTTCAAATTTTGAAAAATTATTTAAGATAAAATGTGATGCCTCAAATGTGGACATAAGAGGTGTAATCATGAAAGAAGTGATGAAGGATTATCTTGTTCCTTTTTAATATTATTGAATATGGTGTGAGTTGATTAAGAAAGCTAAGCGAAATCTCCACTGGACATTAAGATAGCAAGCTATCTAGATGTGAAGGTTCCTTTCACAAAGCTCAAGAGAAGAAGATGATGGATTGATTCAAAACAAAAAGGAAATGGAAAGCACATAAACCATAGAAAACCAAGAACAATTAAAGGAAGAAGAAAACATAAAATGGAAAGGGAAGAAATGGTAAAAATGTGAGAAGCACGCCACTACAAGGCTAGGCTAGAAGCCATGGCAACCTTGAAGATGAGTGGATGTGTGCCGCCACTTGCTATGCAAGATAAGGCTTAAAAGTTTCA
>Ga0214542_1010109_pt1 | contig 14037 bp, 18 predicted proteins | sample CNSS1metaG_FD_160096 | JGI IMG/M metagenome (GOLD analysis project Ga0214542, IMG submission 160096) | Root nodule microbial communities from cowpea collected in UCLA plant growth center, Los Angeles, California, USA - CNSS1 | ecosystem: Host-associated > Plants > Roots > Nodule | place: USA...
GAGAGGCCAAGGAATTATTTTATTCAAAAGTTCCTTTCTGCAGAACACCAAACGTTCCAGAAAATAAGAGAATCAAAAGAGAGATGAATTCCCGAATCTTTTTCCTCCCCCTCTCTCCTCTAACGGTTTCCTCTCTTAAACCCCTGCTGCACTGCTAGGTCACGTAGTCCTTCAACCACACGCTTTCTCTCTTGGCTCGTGTGCTTCTATTGCTGTCCTTGCTAACCACCACGTGTTTTCCTCTCATTAAATTGTCGCTAACGGTGTCCTGCTCATTTTCTGTCTGCCCCTATAACGGTATTCCTTTCATTACAATATATGAATTGAAATCGTAATGAAATGATGTTTTATATTTAGCAACCTCAAACACCTTATTATTATTATTATTATTATTATTATTATTATTATTATTACATGATAGGATGCAGAATGAGTTAACTAAAAACATAATGTGAAAACAAATACATGATGGTGTTATGTCTTCAAAGTTCAAAATCCAAATAGTTGTTTTAGATTGTAGGGAGTTGTGACAGTGTGATTTCCATTCCATATGAAGTCAGCGAAATACTGGCTTGCTCTATCAGTAACATGATTAGAATCGAAGAACAAGTGTTGATTGACATTGTCACATAACTCGTATTCTTTGGTCTCTTTGTTTCCACCATAACTTTGGTCTCCTCTATATGCTCCACCTCCACAACATGCCACACTAGGATCTATGAAACCTTCAATTCATATCAGAAAATACCATATTTTGTAGGATTGTTGAGCATATCAGAAAATATAGCATAGAAATCAGTGACTGAATATTTGAATCCCTTGAGTTGTTTCTCTAGCTCAGAAAGCTTTGTTGAGAGTGCAGTGTTATGTAGTCTTGCTATGGCTGAAAACTCTTCTAAGCATGTGCTTTCATTTTTCAACAAAGCCCTTACAGCAGGTAAACAACCTATTGGACCCACATTAGCAAATCCAAATTTCCTTCCGCCAAGATTATAGATTTCCTGAAATTATGTCATACCAACATTAGGGTTAGGGTTATGGAAAATATAGGTTTAAGTTCATGTTTTTGCAATATTTTAAAAAAGAAAAATGATAAAGGAACATTTCTATGTGATGCACACTCATTTTATATCTCTACATGACATTTGTTTATTTTTTGGACCACAATATACTGGTTAAATTAGTATAAGTATTGGTTAAATTCATCTTTGATCCAATAGGTCAATTGTAGTGCATCCAAATATACTTCATAAAATTGCCTTTTCAAATTCTTATAATCATCATTAACTTTGTGATAACATAAAAAAAAATTCAATTATATTACGTGGACAAAACCTGACCAGTGAAACAAGTTGGGAATAGTTAGTTAAATAATTCAGATTTTGGGTTAAGGATCTTAGTTGAGACATTGTGTTAATTGTATCGCATGTAAGTATTATGTGAGAATTGCTATACCTATTACAACCACGGCTAAAAAAAAATTCATATTTCCTATCAATTTTATTTAATTTTTTTTTAGAAAATATTTATAAATTTTGTTATAAAAAAATTTATAAAAAATTACTGTTAATTTTTTTTGTAAAATATTTTGTATAAAATATTTTTCACAACAAATTTTGTAAAAAATACTTACGAATTTTGTAGGAAATAATTATCCACGAAGGAATTACCTGTCAATTAAAATTCTTAGAAAAAATAGCAAAAAAAAAATATTTTCTTTCAAAATTTTTAAAATTTACAAGAAAATTTCTTTGTAATATGAAAAGTTTTAACAGTGAATTCTAAAAGAAGGGTTGATGAACATGATAAAAACACATGCCTAAGTTTTTTTTTTCAAGAACTCGACACTTTGGTTAAATCAGTGCAATAGTTTAGTTAAATTAGTATAGTTGTTGGTCAATATGAATTGTGTAACATATATAAAAAAATGCACATAAATAGTATCAAGTTGGTGTATACATGTCTATCAACACTAATTTATTTAATGCAATTTTTAATCCTTGACCTTTTAATTATCAGTAGCTTTATTCGATTTTCAATTGTAACTTTTTTAATAAATGATTTAATTTATTTTTAAAATTAAAAGTTAAATACAGCTAAAGATAATTAAAACTTAAAGAAAATATCACATATAATTAAAAATTAGGATATACTACAAATGTAGAAAAATAAAAATAAAACAGAGAACAAAATTATAAGTTTTATAAAATTTAGAATTCAAAATTACTATTATGCCCAAAGTATAGCATGCATGGTACATAACTTCTGAACAATTAATTAAAATCGGAAACGTTATTTTGACTCCCTTCTCTCAACTCACTTTTGACACCGGGACATGTGTTAAACGATTAGCATGAAGAGGACACGTGTCAAAGGATCAACATTAATGTAATAAAAAAAATTTTAACGTTCAATTTTTTGCAAGGAATGCACGTGCCGTGGTTAAGTGGAAGAAAAAAAAATTGGCACGTCCAGAGAATGGTCGAAAACGAGATCGCGAAATCAAATAGTTGCAGAAGAATTGGAAATAGGATTTGAGGAAGGACAGAAAGGCGTGAAAGGGGATATGAATGTAAACGCTCACGCAGAAGCAATTGGGTCGACGAGAATTTGAATCAGGGTTGCATCTACCGGAGGAAGAAGGCCAACGAGGGTAGGGTTTGTGGTTTTGAAGAACGAAATAATGTTTTCGTTTGAAGAATCCAAAAAATTGAAGTTTGGCGAACCCCATTACCATTTGTGGTATTCGTTGCAATTCAGGTATTGATTTAGATGTGGATGTAATTTTGTTGCATTTGATGTTGTCAATTTTTTGATTGGTTGGCGACGGTGACAAACACTTGGGGGGGATTTCTGTTTTCATTGCTGCAACATAAATCGTTCCATTTGCCTTTTAGTTATTGAATATGGCCAGTAAAGAGCATAACGAGGGCCTATTGATTGAGGATGTGAAGGTAGGTTTGGTTATGTGTTTGAAAATCCTCTGTCTATTGTGTATGTTAATGTTAATATGGTATGATGTAACACAGTTTATTGTTTACACAGATGTTTTTCCGGCATTCTTGCAAAGCCAAATATGTTGGAAGTTTGAATGAAAAGTTAAGTGTGAAACAACGAGAGTCAATTGCACGCACACCATTTTGGTGGTTTATGTCGTTAAACCATTCTGTTAAGATAAGTCGCAATTTGTTACCTGTGTTATGTTATAGATGGGTTGAAAGGAGGGGTGGTTTTGCTATTGGTAGGGAAGTAGTTGAATTTAATTTGTTAGATGTTTGTTTAGGATTGGGTCTTCGGGTGTTGGGTGAAAAAATTGATATAAGTGACGATGATGAAGATAGTGACTGTAGGAAGTTATTTTCTAGTGGGAAAGTTCATGTTAAAAGGATTTATGAGTTTCTTTTGGAATATGACAATGATGGTGGTAGTATAGAATTGTTTACCAGCCTTTATATATTGTTAGGCATATATGAGTTCTTATTGCCAAATAGAGACGAGATTGTGTTCCCCAAAATTTTTAAGTTAGTGGATGACTTGCAAAGTATAGGTAAATACAATTGGGGCAACTTAGTGTACGACTATTTGGTTGGTAGCTTATGCAGTGCTTCAAGGGCGTTGAAGTATGAATCAAATACAAGTCACATTCATTTATTTGGATGTGTGTATATGTTGCAGGTAAAGTTTCGTTGTTTCATTTTCATGTTCAGTAATTACTTAGTAGTTGGACATTTTGTTGTGGATAATCCGTTTTTATTGTTTCAGTTGTGGTCATTTGATCATATATTTGTTTGCAACGCAACGTTTAATTGCGACAAATCAAAGTTCCCACGATTGTTGCACTGGATGAATATTAAAGTTGGTGACAAATTAGTTAAAAGTTCCTTTGATAAAGAATTGGTTAGTGTGGAGAAGTTATAATATTTTAGTTAAATACTGTTATTTTTTAGTTTTTGTTAACTTGTTTTTGTTGTTCACATGCTGTTAATGAAGTTGTGGTGTGTAACGAAGAACTTGGTTATGAGTTTGTGAGAGAAGCATTCCAAACTTTTGGGACTTCATACAACAGATCAATTGATAAGGAGAATGAAGAGCTAATGAAGAACGTGAGATTGCTGATTTGGAAGCTGTTTTGTCTCATTTGGAGGATATGGTTGCAAAAAAGGAAGAACATAACCGTACGGAGGGTGACGGTAAAGATGATCAGCAAGATGATGGTGAAAAGTAAGGTTTTGCTTTGGCTAGCGTTTGGTACCCGAATAGAGTATTTATAATAAAAAATTAATAATGTTATTGTTTGACCAAAATACCCTTACTTTTCTTGTAGGGTAAGTTTAAGTTGGCGGTAGTTTAACTTAACTTTTCCTGTTACATCGCGAAGCCATAAAGAAGCTACCCTCCCTCACTCCCACCTACCACCACTGAATGCACATTTATGGCACCACCATCTTCTACGGTCCGGTAGATGGAGTTCATTCATTGTCCAAAGTGGTTTTGGAAGAACAACTTGATTGACTACAACAACCAACCTCAAAGGTCGTGCACATATTGAAGACATTAGGTTGGCTTTGGTTTTGCAAAGTAAGTACCCATAAATTCTGAAACTCATTTCGAAAATGGTGCAGTAGTGTAGTAAAACAGCCACATTGTGTTGCACGTTGTTCAGACAGTTAATGGAGATGTTTGTATTCATGTTTACTATTTATTTAGGGTTCTTAGAATAGTTGGTTTGATTATTTTCTTTTTAATATAAACAACGGGAAGGGGTCATAAATGTTGTTATTAACTGAATATGTAGGACACTGTATTGAAGCACGCTTCATTAAATGTTGCTTTCAGGCACGTCGTTCATGTTGTTCATATGATGGAGACACCACTTGATGATATTTCTCTTCAAGAATACAATGGTGGTGCCCAGTCTGTGATGGACGACCAAATTGTTGACAATGACAACGATGTGGACCTTGTTTCGAGAGTTCACATGTGTTTCGAGACACTTGATGCAGTTAAAAAATTTTACAGAGACTTTGCTATTAGAACTGGATTTGGTATTAGAATAAGAAGTTCAAAGAAGGGAAAGGACAACGAACTTAAATATGTTAAACTTGTGTGTTGTCGTGAAGGTAATTATGTCTCCACCATACGTCCAGAGGTTAAGACACTACCTAGCCAGACCAAGCAATGTCAGGCTGGAATATCGGTTGGTAAAAAAGATGGGAAATGGCACATAAGAAATGTTGTCATGGAACACAGTCACGATATTAGTCCTATAGAATCAAGGCTGATATCAGGAAATCGAAAAGTTAATATTCATGCTAGGCAAACAGTTGACATCAACGACGAAGCCGGGGTCCGCATCAACAAGAGTTATCGTTCACTGGTGTGCGAAGCTAGAGGATATGAAAATGTTTCTTTTATTGAGCGAGATGTTAGGAATTACATAGCTCATAAAAGAAGGCAATTATGCAAGGATGGGGATGGACAAGCTTTGCTTCGACACTTTTCCCACATGCGTGAAATCAACAATGATTTCTTCTTTGAAATTGACATGGACGAAGACAATAGAATATCAAATGTTTTTTGGGCGGATTCAAGGAGTCGAGCAGCATGCGAGTATTTTGGTAATGTTGTATCGTTTGACACAACATATTTGACAAACAAGTACGACATGCCATTTGCACCGTTTGTTGGTGTTAATCACCACGGGCAATCAATTTTATTGGGGTGTGGTCTAGTATCTGCAGAGGACACATCAACATTTGTATGGTTGTTTAGGTGTTGGTTACGTTGCATGTCCAATAAGGCACCTGAAGGGATCATCACTGACCAGTGCAAAGCTATGCACAATGCAATTCAAATTGTTTTCCCCAACACTAATCATAGATGGTGCCTTTGGCTTATAATGAAAAAGGTTCCGGAAAAATTGCAGGGTTACACACAGTACAATGTTATCAAAAGTCAAATGAAGGCACTAGTGTATGACTCAAGTGGTGTTGACCAATTTGAGTTTGGTTGGAATGAATTCATTACAAATAATGGTCTTGTTAACAACGACTGGCTATGTTCGTTGTATGAGGACAGACATCTGTGGGTGCCTTGTTATTTGAGAAATAAATTTTGGGCTGAAATGTCAACGACACAACGAAGTGAAGGTATGAATGCATTTTTTGATGGTTTCATAAATTCCAGTACTTCATTGCAACAGTTCGTCATCCAGTATGACAACGCACTTAGGCAAAAAGCAGAGAAGGAATTTGAGGCTGACTTTGCATCTATTAACACCACAGTTCCGTGTGGGTCACAATCCCTAATTGAGAGGCAATTTCAGTTGCACTATACCCATGCTAAATTTGGTGAGATCCAGAATGAATTTAGAGCGAAGATGAATTGCTTTGTTATGAATGTTCTCAAAGATGGAAGCATTTGGAATTACAACGTTAAGGAAGACTTCTTATGGAATGGCAAGAGGGCCAACAAATTTCATGACGTGTTGTTTGACTCCATCACAACAACAACCAAATGCAGTTGTCTACTATTTGAGTTTCGTGGTATCTTATGTCGACACTGTTTCTTGGTCCTTGGGCAGGAAGACATTGATTATGTCCCTGAACAGTACGTGCTAAGGAGGTGGTCCAGAAAATGTTAGAAGACGACACACTTTGATGAAAGTAGCGTATAGTCGAAGTTCGGATGATCCACAAATGCAAAGATTCCATTCATTACGAAAGAGATTTAATGACATCGGTGAGGTCGCATGTGAAACACAAAGTGCAGCCCAGTCGGTGTATGACCAGTTGAACACAATTGCAACTACATTAGGGTTACCAAATGAACCCAATCCCTTCAGATGTGGGGATGACGATGCAAGTGCTTGTGATAAGGATCACAGCTTACCCGACCATGTAATGTCTTCTGCACATCACAACAATATTGTTCGAAGTCCCATTCACGTTAAAAGGAAAGGTAGACCACGAACAAATAGGTTGAAATCAACTGTGAAAAAGATAACAAAAAGGAAGAAAACAGCTACGGCAAGAAACAAAGCATCTCGCAATTTAATGGTTTGTATGTTGCAGTATTGTGTGTTCCTTTATTGAATTTTAATATTGTATAAGGAAGTCCATAACAGGTGTGTATTTTGTGGTAGGACCCGTCGGCAATTCATTCACAACCAAATTTCCAAGATATCCCAGTGCAAGACCATCAAACATTACAATCCTACATTCCAAACGCAGGTTTCATGTCTCTTTTAACATCACTGCACTCTGAATTTAATCAATGTCCCCTTTCCACCATAACAACAAACCTCCCATCAGTTCAGGTATGATTAACCATGACTTAGTACATACGTGTCGTCCCACCACATTAAATATATTGTATCGTGGTCATGTAATTGTGTTTCAATTTCAGGATTACTGAAGGCCCTGTCCGTGGACAAGAGGAAAGATAATTTGAGTTATTTTTTTTGTGGGTAGACAATTTTTGCTAGGAACATGCGACTAACAAACACCATTTGCTTTAATTGTTTGTGTTTGTCATTATCATGTTCCCTATTACTAGTGGTGATAACATGTTTAGGTTTTTTTGATTCTTTTGTTAAATGCACAATTAAGATGCATTGAATATAGACGTTGTAAAGTTACGCCATAAGTTATGAACACATTAACCACAATTTCTAAACACAGCGCAAACTGACGGTGCAAATATAAGGACTATACCTACATCGGCAATAATGTGGGCTGAGGTGTGGAGGTCATATGCATATATTACCTCAAGACTTTGTACAAGGATAAGTTAAACCGAATTTGTCGAAGGAAATGGGGAGTGATGCCTTCAACTTTGTGCACTTACACTGTAATTTACGTAGGACAAATTAAGCATTGAACTTCATGACACATCATTACATGTTCGTGGGGAGTTAGGACTTCAAATGTGTGGACTGACAGTGTTATTTACGAACAAATTATTAACCACTGAACCTAATAACCAGCCATAAGAATTAGGTGGGAACTTATGTCCTCTCAGAGGGAGACCATCGTTATTTATTTTGTACTCAGAAATAGCTGCAACATTATGTACCCAGCAATATTTTTCAACAATTCAGTCCAACTATGTGGGGAGTGATGACTTCATATATGTGGACTTATTATGCACTTCAGGAACGACGGGATCAGCACTGAACTCGATTAATAAGAATGAAACGTACCTGGGGACTTATGTGGAATTACGTGGGGAGCGTCATCATTTATTTTGTTTAAAAATACATCTGCATTTCCAACCTCCAAGTCTGCCCTCCTACCTATGTTTGGTGGATGTTTAATTTTATGTCCAATAATGATATCAATTATGTGGAAACAACTGAGAAGTCAAGACTTCAAAACTGTGTGCTTACATCAACCACTGAACCACATTACCCGCATTAACACCCAGGTGGGGAGTTATGTACTCTGAAACGTGGACCGACCTTATCTATTTTGTACAAATAAACCAATTGGAACAATGTTTGCCCACAACGAATTTCCAACCTTGAAGTTTGCCCTCCTACCTAAATTTGGTGAACGTTTAATTTTATTTATGTCCAATAATGGTGTCATTTATGTGGAAAGAACTGGGGAGTCAGGACTTCAAAACTGTGGGCTTACATCAACCACTGAACTACATTACCCGCATTAACACCCAGGTGGGGAGTTATGTGCTCTGAAACGTGGACTGACCTTATCTATTTTGTACAAATAAACCAATTGGAACAATGTTTGCCCACAACGAATTTCCAACCTTGAAGTTTGCTCTGAAACGGGGTCCGGCCTTATCTATTTTGTACAACAACATATAATTTTGTGGACAGTTAATTCATGGGCAGGTGCAACGCAAGGTATTGCACGTTGTACGGAGTCTTGAATATAAACATGGGGAGCTGCATTGTCCTTTACGAACTATACAGTCCCATTTACTTCATAACTCTGCACCAAACACAAGTGGGTACTCATGTGGTCGGACAGGGGAGCAAAGTTATTTTTTTTGGTAAAACATAACAATTTTAAATTAACCAACATCAATTTTTGAAAGCAAAAACTGTGATGACAATAACATTTTTTGTCAAGGTCTTCCAAATTAAATGTAACCCAGGCCTTGCACCTGCAGGGGAGTCAGAACACAATAGGTGGGGACTTACACTGTCCTTTATGAACTAAAGTTTAACATATGAACTTCATTACTCACCATCAAACACAAGTGGGATGACATGTATATATTATCAAAAAATTATATCATGTCATCTTGACATAGCTTACTAATTCCTAAAATCTGTTGCAAATGACAGTACTGTACAACTTACATTACAATGAGGATAATAAAAACAATTTCTCAAAACATTACACTCATCCTTTGATGACATCAAAATTTATGCAGCATTATATTAACATATCCAGCTATGTACATGGCACAAAAGTCTTTTAGGCAACGTCTAAGTGGTCATCATCAATCCAAAGTGCTAAACAACTCTTTCTCTTTCAATGTTATCTACATCTAGAACTCATTGACAGATGTAGTCCTGCCTTATCATTTGAAGTTGTTCCTACAAAATATGTTATATCCAACTCAATCATTTATAGGAAACATTAAAACAATAATTTTAAAAATCAATGACAACTACCTACATTTAACAATATGCAACTTCCAACTTACATTTGTAAATGCAGGCATGGTATTCCCATCAAATTTTTTTGAACCATCCCAAATCTCCATCATCTTCAAAACAATGACACCACAATCATATCTACAAACACCATTCAAAAGCATTGATTGCACAATACGTATTAAATCAATTATCTCTAAATAAAATTGATAATCTCAACGACTTACAAGTTTGGCTGAATTAGAGTCATTTCGTGATGCACTTCAAACTTTGGCATTGACTCATCACCACAATTCATCAACATCCCAAACAACAATGACAAATTATGTGCCTATAAGGTCCAACGTAAACAATTTATTACATTCCCAAACTAATTACTTATCTACTAAATGCATGGTCACCAATAAATACTTACAATAGCATTGTCTATTTTTTTCCGCTCCTTTCTACAATGGCCAAGCGAATCCAAGACAAAAAACTGTTTTGTATCACACTTCACAACATAGCACCACCAATGATGGTCATGAACAATTGGGGCAAACAACTACATCAAAATTAAAATAAAAATCAACCACTATAAAGAGCAACAAATTCAATCATATTAAAAGAAATCTAACTCCATCAATCTCACAAAATCTGCAGTCAATATGTCTTGTAAAGCAAAAAGTCCAGGACGATAGTAGGTCTGATAATCTTTCAACGTCCACTATCGTCTGTTAACCTTAATCTTGCGGGAGTCGTGAAGGACATGGCTTTACAAAAACACAAGGGCATACCATTAGCTTTTGTAAAAAAAGTTCACAAATTAATGTACAATGTTTACCGCATATAAAGGATTAAAAGCAATTCTCTTAACATGCCCAAACAAACGTCGTTCACAATACATCATCGTGCTTGCAGCAAAAAGGACAACCTGCACAAACATGTACTGCTTTCGTCAAAGTGAAATCAACACTAGCAAAATAATCGGTGTAAGTGTAAGTAAAATTACCATGTTGTCAACTTTCATCCCTGGACCAAAACCATTACATTCAGAGGTTCCCAATATCTAACCATTTATATTACAAACAACCCTACCATCAACAATAAACAATTAGTATTACATAAAAACAAATATTAATATTTCACAAATAAATTACCTACTTAAGTAAAAGTACCTATATGAGACACCGTAATAAGTCACACTATTGTACAACTTCAATAAGTCCACTTTCATGGCAGCAGAAGGAGGCTGGAATGAAATGCATGGCATGACAACTGCACCCGTAGACAAGTCGTTGCTGACACCAAAATCTACTGCACAATTCAAGTCTATCCCTTTCGCCATTTCTTCTTCATTAACAGACACAACACCTGTTAAATCAACCTTTTGAATACCTTCACTTTGCACATCAACACCTTCTCCATCTTCAGCTACATCACATTCTGCATCAACATCTTCACCATTATCTTCCTCCGCAACATTACTTGCGGACATTATCTTATCATGGAGGAATGATATTCTCTTCTTCATCTTGCGTATGCTTTTTCCATGCCTTTTCAACCTTTTCAACAAAGCTTTCTTAGAAATTGACCTCTCATCCTCATCTTCATCATGAGCGTCACTATCCTCACCAAAAGTCAAAGCTGCACGAATTAACTCATTCCCATAATCCTCTTCTTTCAAACTCCAATCCCAAATTATCTGAATCACAAAACACATTACACAATAATTTTAATCAATGACAACCACATCATAACATTAAATTGAAACAGCAGATCAATTTCATTACTTGGGTATCTACAAAATGCATCTCAATCCTTCTTGTCTTGAAGGTTACATCCGGCCAGCTGAGAATTCTTGGGAAAACAAAATCTCTCTGTGGGCCACATAAACTGAGTCGTTCAACAGCCCATAGCTGCAACAAAAACACACACTCCATTAAATGATTAAATATACAACGAAAAGGTAACTTAAACATATATAATACAAATGCTTACTTGCAACACTACAGCTGAGCCGCTCAAGCAGATCTCACGTTGACCTAATGCCAAAAATGCCCGACCAATGCTCCTAACCAAATAACTATGTACTGCTTTCGCCCAATTGTATTTTGACAAACCGTCTATATTGTCTAAAATACTACAAGGAATATTACAGACGTTTTTTGAATTCCTTGGAAAATATAGTACGGCGAAACAAACAAAGAGATACATACGGCATACATTATCCACATCATCAACCTTGCTCCCTACCAACAACTTCATCTTCTCAATAACATTGTCAATTGCTATCAATTGACCACTCAAAAGTGAACCCACACTACCGCACACGTTCTTATCAAATTGTACATCTATTCCACCAACGCCTAATCCTAAACACATACAAATGTCACCTATGGTTAAAGGGACAGACCGTTGCATGATACGAAAAGAATTGTTTACAGAAATCCAACGCTTAACCAACTCTAACATAAGTGGGTTGCAAATAGGTAAAGCTTTATCCATATGCAAACACCATTTGAATGGTGTGTCTCCAATCTTTGCACGGTGCCTATCCAAGATAAACCCGTTCATTTCCACAATGTACTTTGTATAACAGAAAGTACGCAGCCGAGCCTATCATACACCACAAACATAAACAATGTATAAACAACCAAATTCCCAATAATTGGTACATCAAGCACACAACAAAAACCAATACCATATTCAACCAACCTTATCATTAATTGCATTGGTAAGAGCCATGAATTCCAACACTTGAATTCAATAACACAAAATATCACTGCCCAATGGAAAACAATTCGTATTTAGTCACACAAAATTTTTAAAACAATTAACCACATCAATTATTAAAAGTTCACATATCCAATTATTACAACAACCAAATGAACATATTCAAACATGGCCAATAACCATATAACAAAATGGACATATTCAATCATAGCCAATGCATTTGGAACTAAACAAAACAAATCACACGTACACACAAACGGAAAATCACAACAAACATCACTATTAGACTTACAATGTACAAAAAAAACTTAACTAAAAATGAAACAATTTGGACCTTGTGTTTCAAAAACATAAAACTATAACCTCATACATAAATCACACTTCATAGACACCACATTTTAGGATACAAAACCGTGACAAACAATCTTTCTAAGTAAAAATTCAACATGGCTGCAAATTCGATTTCTTCAATAATCACAATAAGATTGTAAAACAAAATCAGAACCTGGTTGGAAAGAGATGAAGAAATGTGTCGCATTGGTGCTCAAACTGAATCCTCCACCTTCTTCTCCGTCTCTATGCGAAAGGCCCAACCTTTACCAAATCCTCTCCACGATTCTCCTCTGCATTCTGCAACGACGCAAACGGAACAAAAAAAAACACAGTTGTTAACTCACAAACAACAACCACAACCTCCTCCACAATTACATCCACGGGGAAAGGCCACACCTTTACAAACATACTCACACAACCCAGAAATGGAAGGACAAACGATACCCACCTCAGAACTTCAATACGCGCAGACCAGGTTCTATTCTCCAGCAGCCTTCAGTTTAGGACGATGATGTGCTGACGATGATGTTTCCTGTGACTTCTTTTCCCACCAGCGAACACTTCGCTGTTTTTACGTTTTTTCCCTCTCAAAACCAAACCTTCATTTTTCACTTCACTCGACAATTGGTTTTGTTCCTTTTTCTCCAACCACCCGCACGTGACACCATTTTGCGGAAAAATAAAATTTAAATAACTGCACTGCTGTGCGTTTGACACGTGTCCCGGTGTCAAAAGTGAGTTGAGAGAAGGGAGTCAAAATAACGTTTTCGAATTAAAATTAAAGTTTGTTCTTACTCTTATGACATCTGTGAGGTTTCCAATGACAGTATCTACAAAGCCACGATGATCAACAGGAGGAAGCACAGGACTTGAGTTTGGATCCAAAAGAGAACCATAGTCATTGTCTCCAATGCTAAACAAGTACACAGATTTGGACACAATATCCTCTGCTATTGCTTTTCCCAGTCTCTTACTAAACACATTCTTTAAATCCTTTAAATAACTTGCCTGAGTTTTCAGGTCTATCACCTACGTACAGGGATTAAGAATCAGACAAGGTTAGATCAGTATAACATTGTTTGTTGACTACCTGACTAAAACAATGGAGTGTGATGAATGTATAAAGTTAAGTCAGACACTCTTTTGTATGACATACATAAGTTTACTCAAATTTTAAGGATTATTAGAATGAAATACGTTTTTAGTTCCTAAATTTTACTGCGAAATTGAATTTCTGGGATACAATTTTTTTCTTAAACTCATTTGGATGAAAATTCCCAAAGAAAACACCAACAAACAACTTAAACTTCTCATTGCTGTTGCTATTTAGTCCTACACTTATGCTTTGCTTCTGATAT
>Ga0214542_1010113_pt1 | contig 14031 bp, 8 predicted proteins | sample CNSS1metaG_FD_160096 | JGI IMG/M metagenome (GOLD analysis project Ga0214542, IMG submission 160096) | Root nodule microbial communities from cowpea collected in UCLA plant growth center, Los Angeles, California, USA - CNSS1 | ecosystem: Host-associated > Plants > Roots > Nodule | place: USA...
ACCCAACTGAAAAAGTCGGGGATTCCCCATACCCATACCCATACCCAGTCAATGCGGGGATTCCCCGTCAAAACGGGGACGGGTTCGGGCAATACCCACGGGGACGGGTTTATTTGCCATCTCTAATTGAAAGTCAACAATAAAAAAAAATTGACAAATATTTTACGTTAAGAGACTAAATAAAATTTGTCCTGCTCAAATTACTAAGTTATTTATTCAAAATATATATTCTAATTATTTTTCTTTTTTTTACATTTTAGGCTATGTATTAAATATGAATTAAAAGTCTCCCATCAAAAGATAAAGTTAGATGATATATAAAAAAATATCAATAATAATTGAATATTAAAATTTTGTATTGAATGCGATGATTTCTTTATATTTCAGAAGTACTAGATCTCTGTTTTCTATTTTAGGCAAAAAAAAAAACATTTTGCTTTTATAATTAGAATTGTGGTTGTGGCTTGATAAGAAAGACGTGAATTGTGAGCATTATTAGAAAAACAGTTGAGGTGATTGATGATATATTTACCAAACTGTCGGGGGTTAGAAATGAAATCGTTATGCGCTTTTCCTGTGTTTGCAGCAATGAAAACGTCCCTTCCGAGTTTTCTGTTGAGTTGCTGTAACATCTGTTCCAGCTGAGGGTTAAACAACGCAGCAGCTTGTTGCAAATCAGGAGCACATTGTCCATTTCTCCCTCGTTGAGCCAATTCTGAAGGAACACAACCCAAAGGTCCCGTCCCTGTCACCAGAACTCTGCGAGCTCCCAAATCATACAGTTTCTGCAACACGCATTTATCATTAACCGATTAATCGTCATCACCAACATAAAATAAAAGCACACATTATTATTTTGTTACCTGCAAAAGTTTTTGGTACTCAGAGATGAGATATGTGACGTATTGAGGAAGTGGGTATTGGCGAGACCTTGCTGAATTGGGCACCAAGTAATAGTTGTTCACAAAATCGTTTCCTCCTACAGTGATGAGAACCAGTGCTTGATTCACCAAGCTCTTGGCTTGTGAAGCTCCGATTATAGCACTCACTCGGTTCTGGTACTCTTTGAAATACTCCAGCTGTCTGTACATTCTGATCACGTTCACCTGCAGAATGTTTGTGTATATTCTGTTAGGTTGAGGTTTTGAAGAAAACATGAAATGAAAGTAGGAAGAAGAGAACTTACAAACTGAATTCCTGTGTCATTAAGGATTCCAATTCCGGCTGAAGCGAAATTGGCACCAACTAGAAGCCTGTTTCCTCTTAACTCTGGACTCAAGTATGGCAATGTAGACTCGGCACCAAGTTTCTGACCTGAACACAAACCAAACCACATACTTAGACATACACTTCCTGTCGTTGTTAAGGTATATTATATGCAAAACTATCATTTTATATACGGTTCTTTTTAAGGTCATTCAAACGTGAGACTAAACTATCACTTGCTGCTACCTTACCAAAAAGGATTGAAAAGCACAAATGTTGAAGATAAAAATGAAACTTAAAAAGATGAACATTGAAGAAGAAAAAATGAGGGAAGAGAGAGAAATGCAAACTGAACTGATAAGATCAGGAATGTTGAAGCCATTGGAGAAACGACCAGTTGGGCTATGAGAGGGAGCATAATCAATGCCATAAGGAGGAGCATCGGCACGTGCAGTGGTGGCCAAGTAATTGTTGTTTCCACTATCAACAAGTGAATCTCCAAACACAAAGAATGCCCTTGGCCTTGCTTCAGCACCACACACAATCATTCCAATTACTACAACAAAACTAAGAATGGCCAAAGGAGCAAAACTTGACAACACTGCCATATTCAAAATGAAGTTTTGAATATGAGAAATAGCTGGTTTTTGATAAGTTGATGGAGGAATTGAAGAGGTTCAAGTGTTTATATAATAAACATTTTCACAGGATTTGATAGCTCTTACTAGTTTAGGAGGCTACTTTAGTGCTCTTTAATTCAAGCTTCTATGTTCTTCTGAAAACCGTGGCATTCGTCAAAAACATAAATGCAAAAGGTTGGATTCATTCAAGTGCAGCTAGAGATGGTTAGATATGTAATTAATATGCTTTCTTCAACATTTCTGCCAATTTCAAATATATATACCTTCTTATTTATTACTGGGATTACAATACTTTTACTTTTATTTTCCTACTATCAACTTTTATTATAAAATTCTCATTTCATTTTTAATCTGTTTTTTTTTTTTTTCAAATATTTGTACAGAAAACAGTGTACTAACAAACGTGATTTTAAAATATTTTTTAGACCTATCTTTAATAAGTTATTGCAGAAAGGTGTTTTAACTTTAACTTTACTTAAATGTTAATTTAAATCTTGTAAGGAACTTAAGTAATATATACGTACAACAAAATTATAATCTTATCAAGTTAAGTTTTTAGTTGAAGATAATACTTTTGCGACTTTGAATTAAGTTTAATTTTTTTTTCTAAGTTTTTACTGAATCTCTTTCCACAATCCTATCACATCCATTGAACGTCCTTCAATATGGATGGACTTTTTTTTTCCGTTTGTTATTTAATTAAATTTATGTATAATGTCTATAACGACTTTAAATGACACAAGAAGTACCCGAAGCATTTATGTTATCCTTATGTTTGTATAAATATTAAAACACAAATGTGTATACTCTCTTGTTTTCCGGAAGAGATCAATTTCTAATGGATAAATCATAATATATATATATATATATATATATATATATATATATATATATATAAATATAAGATGATTGTAAAAGTTAAATCGAGTTACTTTATGCTTAACTAGTATATAGTATAATAATAAAAAGGTTAAATTAGTCTTGTTCTTGCTTTTCTTCAAAAGTGTCAAATTGTTCCTATATTTTTTTTTGTTAATTATCATGGTTTTTTTAAAAGTGATTCAATTTGGTTCTTACCATTAGTTTTTCATAAATAGTTAAAGTCATTGTCACTTGTCAATTTATAGTTTTTTTAAAAAAATGATTTTTAAATTTTTTTTACACGTGTCACTCCATAATTGTAAAAACTAAGCAATATTGTCTCTTTTAAATCGAGACTTAAATTACTTGTATAAATCTTATGTTGATATTCTTAATAAAATTAAAATTTTTATTAAATATTTATGGAAATATTTTTAAACTAACTTTAAAATTTATATGAAATACATGTTTGAGATCATGTTAATTAGAGTTTGAATGTGATTATTAAATCCAACGAATACAAAGCATGCAACAAAAAATACATGAACAAATTAAAATCAATAAGTTGAATAGTATAATTCTCAAAATTTAAGTATTAACTCTATCAATTCACCCATGTGAATTGTTCTAAATATTTCATATAGATTTGAAACTTTGTTTAAAATTATTTCTATAAATATTTAATAAAAATGTCAATTTTAGTAAAAATATTTATAAAAAAAGTAAATTGAGTCTCAATTTGAAGAGAGATAATGTTTTACTTTTATAAAAATTGGGACTAAATTGAAATTAAAAAACAAATGTAGAGACTAAGACTCTGTCCACGTGGCACAACCTTGTAGGGGCGGCTTAAGAGTTCGGGAGGTCTAAAACAAACTTAAAAGATGAGGTCTTCTATTTAAAATTTATTTTTCAAATTTTTTTTATGCAAAATTATTTATAAAATTGTCATATAATTAATTTCATTTAACATTTCTTTCTCAATAGATAATAAGGTTAATCTATTTAATCTTTATTGTTTATACCCATCTATATTTACTAATTTATTTTTCTTACTTACTTTTATAAATTTAGTCATAGTTCCTTTTTGTGATACAATTAAAGCCTCAATTCTTCTTTTCTTTTGGATTTTTAAATAGCCAAATTCAATTTTTTTAACATATGTATATATTTTTATATGAAATAAAAAATTATAATATATAAAACACTACTATAATAAGTATATAAAATGAGCGAGTTAAAACAATAAAATTTAGTTCTAGTTGTCAAGAAAGTAAATTAGTAGACATGTAGTATCTTGAAGTTTTAAGTCTCTTTCTCCTTCTCAAGTCTCAACTTTTTCACAAACATGTAGGGTTTACTTTAAGAGTAATCATTAATAAAAATAATTTAAAAAAATTAATGTTCTTAACTCGATAGTAAGTTTTTTTTTCCTAAACTTGAATTGTCTTTGTATAGAAAACTTAACTATGAATTATGCTCAAGTTAATCTATTATCCACCAAAAGACTAAATCTTAATCTAATTAATAATTATGTAGAAAAATTACAACTCCATGTCAAGGTATACCCAAAAAAAAAACACTTGAAACTCGTAAATTGAAAATTACCGAAAAATAAAACTGGGCAAATGAAACACATTTATAATTTTAATACAAATCCAAAACAAAATAAAAACAACAACATAAATAGAAAGAAAAAGCATACTAACAAGAAAAAAGATGAAAAAAATGGTACACATGGACAAGGTGAGATTCAATAATCTACCAAAATGCTACAAAAAAGATACTTAGGAGAGAAGAAAGTAAGAAGAGAGAAGAGAAGTCACATATAAATAAAAAGATAAAAAAAGAAAATAGGACTCCAGATTGATTATATAAGAATAAAGATAACTAATTATTCTATTTTTTGTAAACAAAATTATAATTTAATAAATATTAATTATAATTTTTACACTAGTGCAGAATAAACTTTTCACAGCGTCCAATATACATCGGTTCATGCGCAAACGAGGCATATAAAGACACGGTGGTACTTTTGTAATTTTTTCAAACTTTTATGCCTTGGTTGTACATAGAACTGAGGCATAAAACGTAGCGTTTCACTTCTCTTCGGTGTTTTAAAGCGCGTACACCTTGGACTACACCAACTCCACGAGGTTCTTATGCAGCACCATGTTCTCGTCGACCTCGCTTTGCAGCTAGTCGATGCGGTGTCGTTTTGATGTCGCGTCGGATTTAAATTGAGGATAGAGCTGGGAGCAGAAGACGTACTCGATCTGCGCGATGTGGTCCTTGGCGTCTTGAATTGAAGCGACGAGGATGGTGCTGAGACCGCCGACATAGTTTGCGGCACCGGCCTTGGTGAGAGGAAACCCTAACTTTGGAGAGGGAGGGTGGGTCAGAAAGTTTTTTTTTTTTTTTAAATTCGTGATACCCATTAGGCCTCGGTTCCCTTCAGAACCGAGGCAGTAACCCTCGCATATGCCTCGGTTCATAATCGAGGCATAAACATATCCTTTTTACCTCGTCAGTATATGTTTCGGGTGTAAAATCGAAGTCAAAAGGTCAAAATAACCGCGGTGAAATCCCTCCCCTACACTAGTGTTAATACCAACAAAAAATTAATAAACACTAATAATAATTTAATTAAATTTTGTTCTAAAACATAAACTTATAATTAATTTAATAGAACTAGTAATAAAAAAAATTAGGCATTTTATTAAACATAATTTTATAATTAATTTAATAGAAAAATATTAGTAGTTAAAAACTTTAGAGGCTTTTTTTTGTGTGGAAACCTAAAATGAATGTTTTACTTGCTTTCCCATTTAACTGATATGTAACCTTGTAGTGATGTGTGTAAAAGTAATTCAAAATTCAAAAAAGTTAAAAAATTAAAAACTAAAAACTAAAAACAAAACCATTGACAAGTGATATCAACTTTAACATAATTTGTGAAAACTAACCTGAAAGAACAAATTGAGTTAGTTCGAAAAAAAGACTAAGACTAAATTAAAACAATAAAAAAACTAAAAAACGAATTTCACACCCAAATAATTTAGCCTAACAAAAATTGAAAGTCATTTTCATCGTAGATTCTAGAAAACCGTTTACATTACTTTTGGCCTCCATAAAGTTTTCACATTTCACTGTATTAGATATTTATGGTACTTGTAATACGTAATATTGTAACCGCCATTAATTTAAAAAAGATGTTCACACACCATCGTCATACAATCCGGAGATAATTGAGTGATATTTAGGGGTGTAAAAAACATCCGTACCATAGGTATTTCGGATAAAACTTGTAATAGATAGGAAATAGATATTAAAAATGGATATCCGCAGATAACGGGTATGAGTATTTTTATATGTAAAATCCTAGAAAATGACATTTTAAAGGTGATAGTGGTTTAAAAATAGTGAGACTCAATTATTTTAATATTAAAAGGTTTTAGTATAAATCAAATTGTTATAAACGAGTTTCATTATTTTAAAACACATCATCTCTCTAAAAACCACTTTTCTAGAGTTCTCTTACTTCTCTCTAGAAGTTCTGTCTCTCTGGTCGTCTGATTGAAGAACCGAGACCGTAGGATTGATCCTCTCGGTGAGCTCTTCAAATTGGACTGATCAGTTTCTTCGTTCGCGTAAGTTGAGTTTCCGCTATCTTTTTTAGTCTTTTTCTGTTTTCTGTTGCATGCGAGCCTTCTTCCGCTTGTTTGCGACGTTTTAATCATCAGTATGAGTCTCTGCTGATCATTGATCATACCGCTATGTCCTGATCGTTCTTGTGATGTTTCTATGTGTAGATAGAGCATCCTGTGGAGTTAGAGGTGTTGAAGTTTTTAAGGCGTTGACGTTTATAAAGCTGTCTAAACAGGATAACAAGTAAGGGAAGCTAACTATTTTGCTTTAATTTTGTATAGAAATTATTCTGATGACTTTGAATTGCATGATTGAGTGTTGTATGAGTGCTTGAACTGTGTAATTGAGTGTATGATTGAATTGTGCTAGATTTCTGAACTATTGCATATGAGAACAGATTGGGAATTTGGTATTTTTGCCTAAGCGAGCAGCTCTCACCTGAGCAAAAACACCAGAAACTCATCCCTTGTTTCGGCGCGAGATCTCGCCTAGGCGAGCCAGTCTCGCTTGAGCGAGAGTCACTCTCGTCTAAGTGAGACAGCTTAGCTTGAGCGAGAATTCACCTAGAGTTTGGGTTGTTCTCTGTTTCGAGCCTCGCTCAGGCGAGAATGACTTGCCTCAGCGAGATAGCCCTTTTGTTTGGGCGAGACCTTCCAGATTGGGCGAGAACCTCTGCAACTGAGTGTTATTTCCCTGTTTCTAATGGATGAAGCTATGTTTAAATGTTAAAATCTAAACCTAGTTATGATATGCATGAATTGTTATGACTGGTAATATGTGTGGTGAAATTGCATGAAGTTGGAATATGAGAAGATGTGGTTGAACTAGGATTTCAAGGGAAATTCTAAGAGGAATGCTTTAGTGTATGTAAGGACATAAGGACTCAGTTTTGGTTGGTATCCTGACGCTCCAATAACGATTAAGGCTCATGTAGAGCATAATGGATTATGTCGGGAGGAGTAGCAGGAGGTCCTAGTTTGTGGACTCGATCAGTCACAGACGCGAAGGGGACTTACCCTGGAAGTGGTTGGGTGATAACCCCTTGTGTCCAAACTCTGCAGAGTTTGGGAACCGTTACAAGTGCAAGCCACCAAGAGATCCAATGTCGCTTACATAATCCGGATATTGAGTCTAGAGTCATGTATATGTGCTGTGGTGGTCTATATGATTATGGTGATAATGAGAAAGATTGTATGGTTTCTGTTTATAATTGAACTGCATGATTCCTTTAATCAGATTAGCTTACCCTTGCTTTTATGTTCTTGTCTTGTGTTGTATGTTTCCTTTTGCGATGATTACCTATTCGGTGGGAGCATATGTGGTTGCAATGTCAAAGGCACTTCTGGAGGATGAACAACCATCGTTTTAGTGTTGAGGAGGAGGTTTCCAGTGGGAGCTTTAGCAGTGGTCAATTTAAGTATAGAGTTTATTAGTTTAGTTTAAGTGTATAAGTGATATATTTTTATAGTCATAACTTTTGTAAGACTGTATTAATATATTGTGTACATTAAATTATCCATTTTGGAACTATGATGAAACTCCCTATTTTTATTAGCTTTAAGCTGCTGAAATTGGGATGTTACATTATACCTGCATATTAACGGGGTGGGTATGAATATCATAGTATTTGTATTCGTGGATATCCACACCCCTATACTCTAATTTAAGTTAAAAAAATGATTAAAATATTAACACATTGATTTTTAATAGGTTATTTTTTTATCAATTGGTTTTAAAAAATCTCTATTTATTTGTAAACTGTCATTCAACACTATTTAATTGGGCTATTTGCATTTTGTTTGAAATTTATAAATGTTATGCATTATATTTTTTTTAATTTATAAATAAATTTTGTTGTTAAATATTAAATTTTTCGTTTCGTAAATACCCGCGGATATCCGTAGATATCTGTAGATATTTAAAAATATGCAAGTACTCGCATAACGAATGTCCGCACAGATATGAGTACAAATACAGGACTAATATTTATCCAATGAATAAGGTACAAGAAAGCTACTCCTCATACCCTACCTACCCCGTTGTTGACATATCTGGTGATAGCATTTCAAAATTTTACTTTTGTATAATGTAAGAGTATTATATATAATTGATTGTTTAAATTCTATTATAATTATTCCTGAAATATTGAAAGATAATTTAGTCATAGCATTTCAAAATTTATTTAGTGATACATACTTAATTTATAAGTCCAAAAATAATAATTTATAATTATTCTTGAAATATTTAAAGATAACACTGTTATTTGTGAAATATATTTTAATTACTATTTAGCAGTATATCAACTGATATATTTTTTAGGTCCAAATTATAAATATTTAAATCTATATAATACTTGTCATTTTACTTAATATTTTTTATTATTATCACATTATTCACTCATTCTTACTTACCAAAAAAATATTTTGTAGATGAACTTCTTTTTCACTCTATCAACCCATTACTATGGACCAAAGATATGATGATCGAAGATCTCTCACTCGACTAATTCCGATTAAAACAACTAGCAACTAATATTAGTTAACTAATATTAATTAATTAAGTTTGTGTCATACTAAATGATTAAGAAATGTATGTAACTGAATCCTCCATAATAGAGAACATGATTTGAATGGTCAAATAGTAGAGCAATACACAATGATTTCATATTAATTATAAAGTCCTTCTATATTTTCATGTTACCTGTTTTGTAGGTGTTACCTACTTCTACTCCCTCATTATAGAAAAGGCTACAACCCTACCTCTTTTGTCGGTAATATCCAATTGCAATAAGTATGAAAAAAAGTAAATATTTAAGGCTTTTCATTTTTGCATTCCATTATTACAAACTGTTTCATATTAATAGGAAAAAATATATTGTAGAAGAAAATGTCATTATGTCTTCTAGAAACTTTGTTTCAAAAAGTTCGATTCAGAAAATTCATTCTTAAAGTTATTTTGGAAATTCTGTTATAAAAAAATTATTTTAAAGAATGTTTCATACATTTTGAATTTTTCATTCTTAAACTTTATTTGAAAAATTATATTCTAAAACAGAAATTTTATTTCAGAAATTATATTTTAAAAATTCTGAAAAGCTTAGAATAAGTATTTCGAAAATCACTTTTTTAACATAAATCATGGGTGCAGACATTAGTGCAGAACAGGCCTTCCACAATGTTAAATAATGACGATTATCCAAAAAGTGTCTTAGAAAAAAATGTGGTGACATACTGGTAATTATAGTGCGTGTTTTAATGATGATTAAGTGTAGAATTGTTATCATTTTTCAAACGGGGATCTATAACGACAGTTTAACGTAGAAGTGTCGTCATATGTGTTCTTAATTTTCTCTTTTACAGAACGTTTGCATTTTGTGCCTTAGTTTTTCATTGTATTATTTCTCTCACTACAAAAAAACATGTAAATTGTGACGTTTTTAATGTGACGGTTGTTTAAAACTACCGCTTTTTACCGTATAATACGACATTTAGAGAACTGTCATATTTTACATATAAAATATGACTGTTTTAATTGCCATTTTTTAAACTGTCATATTTTAGACACAAAATATGACGTTTTTAATTGCCATTTTTTTAATATATCTCAATATTTTATTTTTACTTTTTCTCTGTTTTCACTTTCCCTCTCACTTGATATTTTTTAACTTTCGCAGGCCCTTATTTTCAAATTTCGCCCATTACCCTCTATCATTCTCTTTACCACTTAGGGTTTAATTTAGGGTCTTGAAATGAAGGGCTTCTCCTTTCCTTCACTCTCTGCTCCCACTCTCACCATTCCCTTGCCAACAAGTTCTTCCTATTCATGAAAGTGATTTCGTTGTTGGCTTAATCGGGAAAAGTCGTGTTGCGCAGAAGGTGACGCTTTCGACACCAAAATTGTGATGGTGCAAAAGGCCCTCAAAGGCTAAACGCTTTGCCATCAGACTTGACAAGATTGGTTCAGAGGAGCTAGGGTTTATAGTGGGTTTCCTCCTTCCTCTTTGCAATGTGCTTGTGGTGATTCTATAAATCTTGATTTTGTGGGGTTAAGGGTCTCTTAGGTTTTCTTTTTTCTTTTTGTGTTTTATGAGTTGTGTGCTGTGATATAATGTTACTTTTTTAATTTTTTTATCATACAGTCTCGCTGAAGCAGCAGTAACGATTGCTAGGCATGGTCGGTCTCCTCCCCTCAGTTAAAGAGAGCTTCACCATCCCCAAGGTATTTTTATCTTACTTGTTATAGTTATTATTTCAACATATAATTTTAAGGCTAGTGCGATTGTGGATATTGATGAAGTCAGGATGTGTTCCTTGTTAAAGTTAACAGGATATAGAGAGTTGGAAGGTGCAAATTAGTATTGGGAAAACGAAGTTGACGAGTTTTATGTTGTCTCAGGCATTAACACTCTGATGTTCGTCATGTCCATATACTTCAAATCATCGAAATGATAATATATTTAAACTTTTGTATTTCACTTCATAATGTTAAATTCTATTAGGTGCTCTAGATGTGATTCTTTTATTGTTTTTTCCCACGCTGTAGGTTGGTGGCAGCTCATACTCGTTAGTGTATTTAAGTAGGGGCCTGGGTGGTGGTAGCAGTTATATAGGTGGAATTGGTGCTCATTACTTAGATATCCTTTCTGGAGCAAAATAAGGGAACCAATATAGATTGGTGCATTTGTCTTTGTGCAATGTGAAAGGAGGTTATATACTAAATAAACAAAGCAAATAAAAACCATGACGGTGATGCTTTAAGAAAAGAAAAAAAGCCAAAAGAATACGGCTCTTGGTGTTGCCATTTTTTCAATCAATCATAATTCTATATAGTATAATTGTTTTGATGGTTTTTTTATTTGTTGTGCAGCTGCCATAGAATCGTTTATAAGCTTTTTTCCAAAAGTGAAGGCAATGGCATGCACAAGACAACTGTGGAGTGGGCTCGTTAATAATGCATGATCCATTTCTTCATAATGATTCATTGGTTACCTTCATCTAGGTGTAGCCACGGCCAAGGCAGGGATGCCTTTTTATTTGGAAAATGCATCTAATAAAAGTTAAGCGCATACACTAATTTATAAAACTTTTTCCTTCGATTTGTGTTACATGTTTTATATCTATTTCAACCCATTTTCATTAGCTTTGCCATTTTTGAAGGGGAAGTCACACATAATTCTGAACTTTTTTTGTTATATAGGTTGAGGAGATGATTCATACATTCAAACAGAGAATAGCCCAAGCAAAAGCTATGGCTCGTGGTGACGTGCTTAGTTCCAGCCTGAGGTATCTATGGATTCTTCAAAATTCTAAAACTGGTAAAAAGGGCGAAACACGGTGAATTTTGAGCAAGGTGTTGGCATTTGGAGAAAGTATTGTTACTTGAAGAAGTTAAGCCGCAAATTTCTAGAACTCATGTTACATTGGTTGAGAATATCTTATTAGCCCCAAAGGAAGGTAAAGGGTGTGTTTTCTCTTTTATTTTATATTTTTTGGTTTACTAATTATTTTAATTAATTATTTCATTTTATTGTTTAGAGGATAGAACACCTTTCTCCTTGTAAGGATCTCTTTATTTATTTGAATTTCACTTATTCATATATACTTATATTCTTTTTTTATTGTAGGCACCGAATGTTGGTAGCGGTGTGCCATCTCCATACTATATACTAAGTTCAAGTGGTGGAAGCAAAACAACTTAGAATTAGCCGTGCAAGTTTTATAATTGTCTTATGAAATTTTAATGTTGTCTTTTTTTTTGGATAATTGAATATTTTGGTACTTTGGTGTAATTATGTTATGTTGATAATAAAATAATTTAGTCTATTAATTTCTTTTTTTATAGTGTTATAATTTTTTATATATTTTATACTATCATAAAAATAAATTTTATTAAATTATGAAAGTATAAATACATGTGAAAAATAATAAATAATAAAAAAATAAATAATTAAATATTAAAATTATGTTTTCTATTAATAATGTCAGTTTTAAGTGTCATTTTTTTCATTGAATTTGTTTTCTATTAAAAATACTACGTCAGTTTTAATTGACGTTGTTTACCTCTTTAAATCGTCATTGTATACATAGTATAAAATGACGGTTACTGCGGCGGTTCATCTTAAACCGCCATATTATACTTTGTGACGACAAGAATTACGACATTTCTGGAAAACGTCGCTCAAGTAAATAACGACGGTTAAAAATGACATAAAATACAAAAATAATTGTCGCTACTTACACGTTTTTTTGTAGTGTCTATAGTTGCCTGCCACTTACAATCTTGTCATCGTTGCTCAATAGCCGTTGAAGAGGTTGTCGTCGTTCTTCATTATTGGCGTTCATCCTTCCCTAGGTCGCAATCGTCGTCATTCCTTCCGCAAGTCATAGTTGTTGAAAGGATCAGTTTGTTCGCAAAGTTGGTCTCTCCTCTGCTGCCTAGTTCAAACTCCTTCTACGCTAGGGATGGTAACGAGGCGGGGCGGGCACGAGTTTCGCTATTCCATACCTATCCCCGTAAAAAAAATTCATTACATCCCCATACCCAAACCCAACGAGTATTAAACTTTTGACCCATCCCCACCGCGTAACGGGTATAATCTCGTACCCATACCCATACCCATTTTCTTACTACTTCAATATTAATTTTAATTAATTTTTATAAAATAAAAAAAATTATGATAAAGGAAACATAATATTATCAAATATTCAATATTAGAATGATGGTTGTTTCTTCGATATCAAATATTTTAAAATAAATTATAATTGTTTATATTTTATATTATAATACCAAATAAAATTTCATCAGAACTAAAACAATTATTAAATTTGCAAATATTATGAACATAATTGATAAAATTTTAAAATATTTTTTAGAAAATATAAAAGAAAAACAAATATTCAAATTAAAATATATTTTAAATGTTTGTTTATTTCAATCTTTTAAATTTTAATAAATCTCTTTTTTATACACTAATAAAAGTTATAATACATCATTTGATCAAAATGATTCAAAGAACAAATAATAATCATAATAAAAGTTTAAAATAAATTATAATTGTTTACATTTTAGATTATAATACCAAATAAAATTTCATGAGAACCAACACATTTTTTAAATTTACAAACATTAATGAAACCTAGTTGGTAATATTTAAAAATATTTTTTATAAAATATAAACCAAAAACAAATATTCATATTAAAATATATTTTAAATGATTGTTTACTTCAATCTTTTAAATTCTAATGAATCTCTTTTTTATACACTAATAAAAGTTATAATACATCATTTGATCAAAATGATACAAAGAACAAATAATAATCATAATAAAAGTTTAAAATAAATTATAATTTTTGACATTTTAGATTATAATACCAAATAAAATTCCATGAGAACCAACATTTATTAAATTTGCAAAGATTAATGAAACCTAGTTGATAAAATTTAAAAATATTTTTAAGAAAATATAAAAGGAAAACAAATATTCAAATTAAAATATATTTTAAATGATTGTTTACTTCAATCTTTTAAATTCTAATGAATCTCTTTTTTATACACTAATAAAAGTTATAATACATCATTTGATCAAAATGATACAAAGAACAAATAATAATCATAATAAAAGTTTAAAATAAATTATAATTTTTTACATTTTAGATTATAATACCAAATAAAATT
>Ga0214542_1010116_pt1 | contig 14027 bp, 18 predicted proteins | sample CNSS1metaG_FD_160096 | JGI IMG/M metagenome (GOLD analysis project Ga0214542, IMG submission 160096) | Root nodule microbial communities from cowpea collected in UCLA plant growth center, Los Angeles, California, USA - CNSS1 | ecosystem: Host-associated > Plants > Roots > Nodule | place: USA...
TCCAATCGTGAGCCCGTTTTCCCATCTTATCGGGGGCAACCACCCCCGCCAGCATCATGTTAGGAAAGTGCTTGGGGCGATCGCGCCGCGATTACTCCATGTTCTGCGATCCGAATTCACCGTGGCAGAAAGGCGCGGTCGAGAACACCAACAAGCGCATCCGTCGCTTCATGCCCGGCGATACCGATCTGTCCGCGGTCAGCCAGCAACAGCTCGTCGCCCTCGCGCATCATTTGAACTCGCTGCCCAGGAAGTGCCTCGGTTATCGAACACCGGCGGAGGTCTTCATGGCGCATTTGCGCGAATGTGGGTAATACCCTACCCTGCACACGTCATTGTTGCACTTGGTTTAGATTCTCCAGGGCTATTTAGTAATGCGACAGTTGGGCCAGTTAGAGATGCGACAGTCTCGCCTCTCGAAGTGCTGGTCAATGGTAACGTTGGGAGCAAGGATGACGACCCTCAGCCTAGTCGAGGCCACGTGCGGTCGGAGCCGTTATGTCCTGTTTGATCACCATGTAGACGACTGGCCGCGTTGTCCTTACCCTTGACGAACCAAGATGGTTCACTAATATTAACGGTGAACCAACGAGGTTAAGACAATGACCGCTGCTTTCACTGTGCGCGTGCAAGACGAAATTGCTGAAAAGCTTGACAGGATAGCCGCGCTTTCTGATCGCTCCCGTGCCTATTTAGCCGCCCAGGCCATTGAGGACTATGTGGCAAGAGAGGAATGGCAGTTGGCCGAGATCCAAGCTGGGATAGATGAGGCCGATCGCGGCGAGTTTGCCAGCGCGAACGAGTTGGCCAGTGTAGTGGCAAAGCACGTAAAGGCCGCTCGCAAAGCATGAGCAGCCACGCATTGCGCTGGACGCGCAGAGCTGTCCGAAGGCTCGACCAAATTGGTAGCTATATCGCGAAGGACGATCCCGAGGCTGCCGCCCGCGTCGTCGCACGCATCGTTTCGGCCGTAGACAATCTAGCGAGTCAGCCGGCCATGGGACGTGTCGGACGTATTAAGGGTACCCGCGAGTATGTCTTTGCGGATATTCCCTATATTGTCGCCTACCGGGTGAGGCCCGACGTCGTCGAAATCGTGACCGTTCTTCATGGGGCTCAGCGATGGCCGCTTAAGTTGGACTAAGCGGCCGTCGCGACCACCCTCCTGCTTCGATCGGTTGCCGTGTGGCGGCGCAAAGTGACATTTCTACTTTGCGCAACGGCGGACATTTCAACCTGGCCGCTACATCTCGTGTACCTTTGATGTCATGTCAGCCCAATCGGCGACAATTCCTTTTCTAAGAAATTCTCGTCGACAACTCCCGCACCAGGGCAATGTTCTGGTCTCCGGTCGCTCGATCGGCAGGGGCAAGCGTCATCTCCCTGCCGGGCTGCGAATCCTACCTCGTCTCGCAGGCCTCGAGGCGGTTCCAGAACACTTCCGACGCCTGGACGGATGGCAGCGCAGCTAGCACAAGGGCCCATGCTGACGCTCCGTTGGCAGCGCCAGTTCGCTATGGACGTCGCCCCGCTTGTTCGAGAAATCGTGGAAACGACCATGGGTCTCATTCGTCATTGCAGCGCAATGCCGATAGGCGGCCGCGGTCAAGACGGTCGAGGCCGTAGTCGCGAGCGGGGTTGTTGATCGCCCTCTCAAATCGCTTCAACCGAAGCCTCTAATCGGGAACCAACCTGCGGCACGGTGCGGTAGTCACCGAGATCCGCCTCCTTCAACAACTTCCAATAATCGACCAGACGCCAAGGGCTGTTCGTTACGATTCGCCCTCGGTCGTTGCGGAAGAAGGTGGACATGCCGGCATGGCTCCAGATCATCTGCTGGTGCATTTGTTGGATTTCCAGGTTGTAACGTTGATATACATCTTGCCGGCATTCTACTTCGACAAGCTTCTTCTCGCCCATCTGGCGCAGAACACTCAGCACGTAATCAATTTGGCTCTCGATCGTGAAGATGAAGCTGCCGCGATGGCCGAGCGCCGTATTGGGGCCGTATAGCATGAAGAAATTTGGGAATCCCGCTACAACAGTGCCAAGGTAAGCTTGACAGTCATCATCGTTCCAGACCTCACGTACCGTCCGACTATCGCGTCCGATCACCTGAACCGGAAGTAGATAGCGTGTGGTATCGTAGCCCGAGGCGACGATGATAACGTCTGCCTCATGCGTTTCACCATTAATCGCATGAATCGACCTGCCCTCAACACGCGCAGCAGCTTCGTCTACCAGCGTAACGTGCGGCTTCAGTAAGGTTCTGTACCAACCGTTGTCCAGGAGCATCCGCTTGCCGAATGGCGGGTACGACGGGATGACCTTGGCGAGAAGGTCAGGGCGCCCCGCCAGCTGTCCCTCGATGTATCGTGTGTAAGTCTCGCGGTCGCCGTCGTTAACCGCATTCACGGAACGGTCAGGATGTGGCCAGTCCGGATCCTTCTGCAGGGCCTCATGCACTTCACTGTCGAAAATCCAACTGAGCCGGAGCCTGTACAGCCATTCGTAATGTGGCACCTCGCGGAACAAGTACTGCACCGGTTCCGGAACCGGCTTTTGAAACTTCGGGAAGGGCGCCGCCCATTGGCGTGAGCGCTGGAAGATTGTCAAGGCACCCACCCGATCTGCGATGGCAGGAACAATCTGCATTGCCGAAGCCCCATTACCAATCACGGCCACACGTTTACCGTCGAGCGCGACTTCTGGATCCCATTCCGAGGTGTGCACCACCGGACCGTCGAAGTCGCGCAGGCCCGAAACGTTCGGCCATTTCGGCGTGGTGAAGCCGCCCACGGCCGAGAGGACCACATTGGTCACGACGGTTTCTTCCGCACCGTTGGGCAGGCGTAACCGGGAGTGCCAAGTTAGGGTCTCTTCGTCATAGCGGGTGACCAGGCACTCGGTGCCGTAGCGGATGGAGCTGTCGATCCCAAAGTCGCGGGCAACACGGTTGAAGTAGTCGTCGATTTCCTTTTGCAACGGGAAGAACTTGCTCCAGTCACCGCTCGCAAAAGTGTAGGAGTAGAGATGCCCGGGCGTATCCACTCCGCAGCCAGGATAGTGATGTGAGTGCCAGACTCCGCCGGTGCTGTCTTGCTTTTCGATCTGGATGTAGGGGATGCCCAATTGTCTTAACCGAATCGCGGCTGCGACACCGGACATACCCGCCCCGATGATGAGCACACGAAATCCCTCCGGCAAGGACACCGGATCCGGAATAGCGCCTGAATATCTCCGCAGCTTATGAAGCATCATGTCAGCGTATTCTGGCGGGATAGGCTCGGCCTCCGACACAGTCAGCATGCGGATCAACTCTTCTGCCGACAGGTCCTGCTTGGCGACTTGTGCGCCGCGGCGCCAAGAGATGATGGCGGCCAGTGCTGCATTGCGAATCTCCGTCTGCAATTCGTCCGCGAGCCCTCCTGAGTCGTTGTCACCCCACCCACTCTTCACAGGAATAAGCGGCGGGTTGAGCCAGTACTCGTCTCCTGTGAACTGGTACAGAAGGAGTAGTAGGGTTGGGATATTGGCCGAAGGGAGCGCCTCGGCGATGCGTTGGCGGAACAGGTCGAGGTCCGCAGAGTGAGCCATGATTTAGGTTCCTACTGTTGAATGTATCCGGATCCACCCGCCAGACGCTGCACTTCAATGCAGGTTTTCTGCCTCGGCTTCCGCGTGGTTTCCGCAATTGGCATTAGGGAAGATTCGGCAAGCGAGTTGCCGAATTTCGATCTAAATTGCGCTTGAGCGCGTCGGCATCGATCACTTCTCCCACGCCTGCGGCAAGATTGTAGCGCCCGAAACCCGCTCATGATGCGAGGCGAAGGTCGTGCCGGGGGTTTTCGGCGCCGCCGGTAGCCGGGGCACGACAGCGGAACATGCGCCTGCGCTGCCTCAGCTCGACAGGCGCGAACAGCCAGTTTATTTCTGCATCTGAATCGATCCGCTCCTTGATGATCGGAAGTTGGGAACCATTGTGCTGGCATGTCGATATCTCCGCGCGATAAGTCGGTCCGTGGCGTGTCCTACAAATGCCAGAAGCAAGACGCGCGCCAAAGGAAGAACTCTTTCTAATACAACGAAATGGCTCAAACGGGCGGTCTCGCATGTCCAGCATTGTCGTACATCGGACGAGCCTCAACGCGACATTGACCTACCGCAGCCTGACGCACTCCGCGCCCAGGGCCCTGTTCGATGACGGCCGATGTTGGCGGCGAGCGTCTCGACCGTGGACGAATCGCGATTTTTGAGGCGCTGCAGCCTTCGCCGTCGTGCCGGTTGGAGTGAGTGGACATAAATGCGACATAGGCCTGCGCGAAACCGTGGTGGGCTCCAAGCATCTGGCGAAATCGGGGCCGACAGAATTGTCGGATATCGCTCAAAGGCGCTTAGCGTGGTCGGACCCGCCTGTATGAATTAACGCTGTCGGAGCAACTGCGATGATGCGAGCGCCATCGCCGAACGACGAGTGGCGGACGATTGTGACCGTTTCTGGGTTTGACCTGCAAACGGAAAGTGGACGGAAACCAATACCAGCGGGCGGAGATAATCACCGATGCGCCTATTCACGGAGTCCCAGGCACATGATTTTCCACGGTTGATCGACGAGCTTGTTCCAAGCGGCGCAGCAATGGGCCCATGGGTTCTGCTTAATGAGGGTTGGTTCTCTACATTTGGCTGCTGCGTCAAGAATTTTAGTTCGCGTTGTCTTTGTCCAATTCGGCTGAAACATAACAAGCGTCCCATGGTTCTCCTCGGTGTACGATCTGTCCTTGTGCGTCACCACTATCCCGGGCTTTTCACTTCTCATCCAGGTGGCCAATGCAGTGTATTAAACGCGGTATTTGATCCGCATCCAACTGTCTCGCATTCGTCCGTCCCGGTACGGTCGCTTCACCTCATGGACTCTGAGGACTTTGTCTGCGAACGAACTTCACGATCCCGGTTTCTAAAAAGCATTGCCGCTCGGCGCGGCACGGAGTTCGTGGTAGAGCCAAGGCGTCATCGATCCTGTCTCAAGGCCGACTTTCACAAGATGACCTTTCCATCTCTTCAGCCACTCCGCGATCATGGAAGGTTGCGTATCCGCGCTCCCGCGCCACACCACCCGCCGATCCGATAGCGGTGGCAGAGATCGGTCAGGATCTCGTCGGAGGCAGTATCGTAGATCCGCTGAAGACCAGCCATGTATCCGACCATATGATCGGCTATGGCTGGCCCCTTGATGCCTTGCGCTTCCAGTTGGCGCACCCGGAGGTCTATGGCAGCGGCGACCTGGCGAATTTCCTGCATAGCCTTCCTTCTCCCTGCATCAGTCTTGGTGATTGGAGGGCAAACACCATCGCTCGCCGGTATCATATTCATCGCCTCGACGTAACTCTCCTGTCTGTCCCTGTCCCGTCCTTCGGACCAGGCTCTATTCCGCCGCGGCCTTGCCGCAACTCCACGGAACCTCTGACGCGTTTCCGCCGCTTCGGTAACGATCCTTCGTGTGAGCGGCGAGATGATCTCGCCCGGAATAGATGCGCCACCAGGCGCGAAATCCTCTTGCCTTAGAGGGGGCCGAGGGCTTCGCCCTTCTCTCCCCCAAACAGCCTTCCGCCCACCTTCCTGCACTGCGCTTTCGCTCCGTGCAGGCGGTTGTTCATCATTGTCAAGTCTTTCGGTTCCCTCAAATTTCGGCAAGATCAAACGTCGATTTGAGTCCGTTGCCGGATCGGCATCACGATGTGGCAGCGCCCAATTAGCGCTGGGTCAATCCATTCATAGCTGTGGGTGTCTTTTTCGACCGCCAATACGTGCAGGCGTGCGGTATGAGTGAAGGCGTATTTGCCAAGCACAGGGTATGATTTCGAAATCTCCTGCCCTGAGCACCGCGCGACATCGCTCGACACTGCGGCCAGGGCAAGTGCCTCTGTCTGGGACAACGTGCGCGTCCCACGAAAGGCTAGATTGGTGGCAATTAGGGTATGGTCCGTTATTCCGCATCGTTCGCCTAACCCGTTGATGCTCACCGAAACCCAGTCGACACCTGCGTCTATCGCCGCGAGGGTGTTGGCGATCGCCAGACCGCGGTCATTATGAAAATGCACTTCTAGTTCGGCGTCTGGGTACTGACGCCTGAACCGCGTGATAACATCAGTCACGGATTGTGGTTCCATGATGCCGACACTATCGGCAAAGCACAGCCGGTCGGCGCCGGCCGCTACCGCGCGACTGTAGACCTCTATCATTCGATGCCAATCGGTCCGGCTGCTGTCCTCGATTGTAAACCGGACCAGTAGGCCTAAAGACTTAGCGTAAGAAACCGAGTCCTCAATGAGATCGATCAACTCTTCGAAGGACCGTCCGCCAAGTCGGGCATTTCGACTGATTTCATTCACACCAATGAATATACCAACCCATTCTGCATGACTTTCCGCAACTGCAAGAATGTCGGGGCGACTGGCTCTAGCATGTGCTAGAACTGGCACATTCAACTGCATGTCGACTACACTGCGTGTGTGATGCATTGCCTCGTCTGAGATATAGGGATGACCCACCTCGATCATCTCGGCGCCGCATTGTACGACTTGTTTGGCAATCCGCGTGACGTCTCCGGCAGTAAAGATGGTGCCCGCTGCCTGAAAGCCTTCGCGAAGGGTAGCATCAATTAGGCGGCAGCGTTGCGGTGCAATATCCGACATGGCGGTAGAACCTTACTACGAGAAAGTTACTCAGAGGACAAAACTGTCATAGGTGCGCGCTTCGCGAAAGCTGGACAGTTATATTATTTCCCGGACACAGCCTTCGGTATGCGGCGTCTCCGCCCCATTGATTTCCCGGTTGCAACGGTGATGTCGATCGCTTGCGGAAGGTCCTGTGAGCACGTCGGGGAGTCCCGGACGAGCTCATTGTGAGGCGCTGATCCGTTGCGCATAGGCCCAGGGCATCAAGGCGTCGATGTCTTTGGCGAGGTGGCCGTTGGCGAGGCTGATGAAGAGATCGCGCAGGTAGGCGTAGGGTTCAACGCCGTTCATCTTGCATGTGGCGATCAGGCTGGCAAATCGGGCCCAGTTGCGGTATGGCCGGCAAAGAGAGCATTGCGGCGGTTCATGGCCGGACTTCTGATCGCGTTTTCGACGAGGTTGGAGTCGATGTCGACGCGGCCGTCGTCCAGGAACAGCCGGAAGCCGGCCTGGCGTTTCAGCATATAGGCCATGGCCTCGCCGAGGTCGGACTTACGCGAGACGCGCGCGGCCTGAGCGGTCAGCCAGGTGAAGAACTCGTCCACCAGCGGGCGGGACAGGTTCTGGCGGACCGCCCGGCGATGATCGGGATCACAACCGCGGATGCTGTCCTCGATCTTGTAGAGGGCGGCGATGCGCAACAACGCCTCGTCGACGATGGGCGACCCCTTCTTCGGCTGGGACTTGATCAGTTTTCTGCGGCCATGCGCCCAACAGAAGGCCAGCCTCAACGGATCGCCGCCCGTGCGTTTTGGCGTGGCGAGGTGGGAGTAGCCGCCATAGGCATCGACCTGGATCGTGCCGTTGAAGCCGTCGAGGATTTCTGCGGCATATTCGCCTTTACGCCCAGGCCGATAATGGAACACCACGCCCGGCGGCGCAGATCCGTTCCAGCCGCGGTCGTCGCGCAGAATAGCCCAAAGATAGCCAGTTTTCGTCTTGCCGCGCCCCGGATCCAACACCGGAGCCGTGGTCTCGTCGACATACACTCGTGAGCTACCCTGTTTCAGGACCATGGCCATGTGATCCACCACCGGCGCGATCACAGCGCCCGTGCGCCCCATCCAAACCGCCAGGACCGAGCGGTCGATCGGCACCCCGTGCCGGGCCATGACCGCGGCCTGCCGGTTGAGCGGCATATGCTCGGAATGCTTGGACACGGCGATCTGCGCCAACAACGCCTCGGTCGGCCAGCTTCCCTCCAGCAAATGCGCCGGCGCTCTGGCCTGAACGACGCCCGTGCGCCCCTTGCGGCAAGCGTATTTCGGGCGGACCGTGACGATCACCTGGTAGCGCGCAGGAACTTGATCGAGCCGTTCCGTCCGATCTTCGCCGATCCGCACCATGTTGCCGCAACCGCAGGGGCAAGCAATGCTATCGGGCTCGATCACCCGCTCGACCCGCGGCAGGCTCTGAGGCAGCGCGCGCGCCTTGCGAGCCTTGCGCGGAGCGGCCTTTTCAGGATCGGTGGCGCTGGCTGCGATCTTTTCCTCGATCGCGGCGATCCGTGCCTGTGTTTCGGCAATCGCCGTCTCAAGATCTTCCAGCGCCAGTTCCATCTGCGCCGGATCGAGCTTTTCCGATTTCGGCCCGAACTTCGTGCGGCGGTAATCTTGCACCTGACCTTCGAGCTTCTCGATCAGTTCCTTCAGCTCGGTGATGAAGGCGTCCTTTTCGGCCACCACCGCCTGCTCGTGCTGGCGTGCCGCACGCTCGACCGACAGCTCGAACTGCACCGCCGCAAAGGCTTTCAATACCTCGGGGGGAAGGTCCGGGAACTGGCTGAGATCAATGGGCTGCGACATGCGCCTTCATAGCAAACCGAAGCAGAAAAGCCTAACAAAACAATGCCAAAACAGTGCGGCTGAGTCATCCTGCCGCAGTCGGTGGCGTCACCCGTTGCGCCATAACCCGTCGCCAATCAAGCCCTTCGAACAAGGCTTCGTATTGAGCCCGCGAAAGACGCATCGTTCCATCCTGCACCTGGGGCCAGGCAAAGTTTCCCTGCTCCAAAACCTTGTAGATCAGCACCATTCCGGTGCCATCCCATACCAGGATTTTCAGGCGATCCCCGCGCTTCGACCGGAAGATCACGGTGACCCCGGAATGCGGATCAAGCTTCAACTCGGTCTGCACCATCAAGGCCAGCGCCTGATGGCCACAGCGGAAGTCCACCGGCCGCGTCGCGATCAGGATCGGTAATCGTTGGCCCGCGACGATCATGCAGTCCCTCGCATCGCCCGCACCAAGGCTGCAACCCGATCAACCGGCACATCGCCGGGAACCCGCAACACCAGGTCTGCGCCTATTTCTACCGTCACGATCCCGGAAATGATCTCAACCGGCTCTGGGATCGGCAATGCATCGGTAGCCGTCTTCGGCTCCGTCGTAATCGCAAGTGGCACAAAGGCGGGTTCGATAGGTCCGTCCGCAAAGGGCGGCACGGCCGTCATCAGTTCAGCAGGCAGTGTCAGAAGACCCTGACGCGCCTGCCGTCGCCAGTCCGAAAGCTGATGCGCCGCGAGATCATAAAGACGCGCAACATCAACAACCCGAGCTCCAGGCTGAAGGCTTTCCGCTACAATCCGGGCCTTCAAATCATTGGGCCATCGCCGGTTTCCGCGACGAGGCTCGACAACTTCGCATCGCCCAACAAATCCCTCACCATCCGCCATCCCAAATCTCCAGCTCTTGCCGAAAACCTTCTGGCAGAAACCTCAATGTTCAGAAACATGCGGAATCAATGGGATGTAGGCGGCGCATACGCCGATCCTGGTCCATAATGCAGATGTGCGTGCTCTTGAGACTGACGTCCAATCCAACGTAATATTCCATCGCTGCTCTCCTTAGGTCTTCGACAAACCAGGGCAGATGTCTCATCCGCCGAGGGGAGCAGCAACCTCATGTATGGGATGAATTACATTAGACCCTCCAGAGCTGTCCAATGACTTTGCCTCACCTGCACCTCCCCTCGGAGGAAGCGTTCCAGGCATGTTTCAGGTTATGGCAGCGGCTGTATCTTCCGGCTGGACACATGACACTGCCGCTGACGAAGAGCATGGTCGTTTTCCTTCGTGATGCGGATGAATAGAAGCCGTTGTCAGTTCACACTCGAGTGTTCCCCGGCTGAAAGGAATTCAAACACAAAAATAGGTTGTTTTATTGCGGCAATAATATAGTGCAGTTCCTGCTGATCCGCTTCCTGCTTCTTACTTTTCTTGCGGCCATCGGCCTTCGATGTTCGCAACATTGTCTCGCGACAACGCTCCTGGTCATTTTTTGTTCTGTTTAATTCACCTTCTCTAACACGTGAATGTCTGAGCCTGCGTTGTCTGAGAGCACATCGATTGACGCAAATCCTGCTTGGTGTGCACATTTTTTGAAAAATAACTCAGAAAAAGAAAACGAGTTCTTTAGATGCAGTCGATCACCGCTTGACAGTATAATCTCTTTACCACCAAGGCGAAAATCCAGATTCCTTTTGACCACCGCGGTGTGTATGACTTGCATGAATTGGTCTTCACCTCTTACATCCGACTGATACTCAAATGCGTCTGGATCGAAGTTAGCGTCGACCGGCAGCTCTGCCTTCATTCTATAGAAGACGTTTAGCTGAAATTCAGGATGCGCTTCATAGTAGGACTTCGCCACATCCCTCCTCAGATCTGAGCCAATTGAGATCGCAACCCAGCACCTCTTGGCACTATTCGATACCTTCTTCAGCGTCTCGACGACCGCCTCCACCGGGGGCGAGTCATTTATCGGGGCGGCAAGATTTCCAAATGTCCGGCCAAACATGACAACAAATGCCGCTTCATCGTCGCAAAAATAGCGTCGCCCAGAGAATATATCGTCGCGTATGAACTCGATTTTCAACCCCAAAGCGGACGGCAAGTGCGCTATGTCCCCGAGGAACTCTTTTGACCGGTCAACGAGTGTGCAACGTGAGGTTTCGCCTCGCAGACCTGTTACAAGGGGAAGCGTTTTCTGTTGGAAGGCTCGCACTGTTCCGGGCCCATACTCCAGAACCGACACTCCTTTACGACATCGTTCGTCCTGGTGATACCATTGAACATAATCTCTCACTCTCTCGTGAAGTTTTTGGGCCAACTTGACTTCAGCATCCACCATATTGGTTTTGCCAGTGACGAGCGCATTGCTGATCCTCTGAGCTTCAGCCTTAGCCCATAATAATGCGCCACTCATTGGATTGCCATCCCGGTCGACTCCAGTGTGGTGAGCGTATTGTTCCGGACCTAAGTCAGGTGCATATTTTTGCTGAAACAGCTGCAAACTCGTTTCAAGAAAGCTCAAACTGATCTCCTCTCGATCGTTTGGCGGCTGGCTCACTTACCGCCGTAAACGAAGGTGGTACGCGTAGTCCGCGTATGCTGTGACCGATCCCAGGAACCCGCCGCTCGTCAGAGCAGAAGCGCAACGCGACCGCCGATAAGCCCGTTGGGTCTATCTTCATGAACCCACAGGAAGGCTACAGGATTGGAAGGAGTAATCCTTGATGTCGATCAAGGGCGACCTGAATTCCGGGACGGTGTACCTTCCGTTTTCGGCTGTCCAGGAATCGCCCACACGATAATCGGACGTACGAAGGAAGCCGTTATAGTATATGCGCAAACGCGGGCGTATTGCATCTTGCAACTTACATGGACGGCGCCTAGAGCGGCCGCAGTGAGCCTGTCGGACAGAACCGAGCCTGAATAGTCAACGTTGGCTCGCACTTAGCCGCGCATTTCACAGCAGAGGAAGATCTGTTCCTCCGGCAGCACGTCGGCACCGCAGGGGCGTCGACGGAGACGTCTCCTGCACGATTGCGAACCCTGCCGCTTGGACCGCCGTACGCAACTCCTCTCACAGATAACGTGAGACCCGGATACTATTTCCGAGGAATAGGACCGGGAAATCGTCCACATCCGAACAAACCCCCAGGAGCGAGCGGATGACGGACACCGTCGTTAGCACGAGGGAATCTCCACTCGTGGAAGCATCAGCAGCGAGAAGAAGGCCGCGACGGCCCGTCACCGGCCGAGGGACCTCGGCCCGCCGGGTCGCAAGTCAGCAAGGTCCAAGGCAATTGGAGATGCGACAGTCGTCGCCTCTCGGGATGCTAGTCAAACGTCAAGGTTCGGCCGAGTTGCTCGGTCTCAGCCGCAGGCAGCGTCCACCGGCTGTTGCAAGCCTATGACCCGGCCGGCGCCGACGGTCTCGTGTCTCGAAGAAGCGCGGGCGTCCGAGCAACGGGCATCACAGCGAAAATTTCAGCAATCTGGTGCTCGACCTAAGCCCTGTCGCTTTCCTGTCGAGATCATTCTGTTGTGCGTGCCCTGGTAAAAATACGGGTCAACTATCGTGATCTCCTATTGTCTCACCCACGAATGTTACCGAAGTTTTGTGCGCTGAGATGGCCGTTTTCTTCTCCTGCCGCGGCGGGAGAAGATGATCGAGGCTGTAGAGGGCCGGCTCGCCGCCGCGGATGAGATCGGTATCGGTGGTACCGCGCTGCACGAGCAGCACGCTCAGCGCCTCCGTGTCGGTCAAGGCCAGCAACGCGAACCAATCGGGCTCACCAATGCCGACCGCCTCAAGCGCGCTTCAGTAAGAAGTCCAGCGGGAGCATCGGCGCCGAGTGCGACGATCCCGGCAGCGGCCGCGCGCACTTCTTCGTCGGAGGCTACCGGTCTGAGATAGCCATGAAGATGTATAATGGATGCCATCTCTCATGCATCATTTACTGAGACTAGCCCAGCCGAACCTTCGGTGTCGACGGCGGCGTCGGACGGCGTGCGACCAGATAGTTTTCGGGGTGGCCCACGAAGTTTGAGCGAGATTTCCCGCCCTAAAGAACGGGAAAAATTCCCCAGATATTATCTGACGCGACCTTCCTCTTCATCACTCCGCTCTCGATCTCGCCGAGGAAGCGCATCACCTTCCGCGGCGCCACAGCCAGCGAAATTGCCTTCGGCGCGCCGAAGCGCTTTCTCGACGGTTCGCCACGGCGCCCGCGACGGCCGAGTTCTCATGGCACGGCCATGACGAAAACTAGCCCGCATGCGGGCGCGGACGGGTTATGCTGGGCACCGCAGGCCTCGTCGGGCACTTCTACATCCACAATACCGATGATTTCAGGTTTCGTTTGCGAACGCAGCTGGTTCTTTTTGAGATCCCGCGAATTTAGCCTGGGACTCGTCAGATTCTCGAAAGGTCGAGCTTCTAACATGAAAGATAGGGGGCTAGAGCAGATCCTGCGATCGATGAATCGATTGTGAAGTGACGGCGCAGGCAGAAGCTGATTCAACATCCACTTTGGAGAGGTGGATGATGGCACGAGCCTTGAGCGATGATCTTCGATTGCGGGTATTGAAAGCGTCGGCGAAAGGCGTTTCCGCGCGTCAGGCTGCAGCGCGGTTCGGGATTGGAGTTTCGACAGCAATCCGCTGGATTGCAAGAGCCAGAGAAGGCGAGCAGACGGCACGTCCACAAGGTTGGCGAAGATCCTCGAGCTTGGATGCACACGAAGCGTTCGTTATCGAGATGATCGATGATCGCAAGGACGTGACGCTCGATGAAATGGTCGAGCGGCTTTGCGCGGAGCGGCAGATGCGCATCAGCCGTAGCGCGCTTGGTGCTTGGCTACGACGCCGCGGCTGGACGTTTAAAAAAAGTCCGCACATGCATTGGAGCAGGATCGGCTGGATGTCCTGAAGCGGCGACGTGCCTGGTTCGATGGTCAGCTCGATCTCGATCCCGATAGGCTGATCTTTATAGATGAGACCGGCCTGTCGACCAAAATGGCACGCCTGCGCGGACGCGCAATTCGAGGCGAGCGTTGTCGGGCTGGCATACCGCACGGCCATTGGAAAACAACGACATTCACCGGCGCACTCCGCCTCACAGGCATGACCGCACCCTTCGTCTACGATGGAGCGATGAACGGCAATGTCTTCCTGGCCTATGTCGAGCAAGTGCTTTCGCCGACCCTTCAGACCGGCGACGTCGTCGTTATGGACAACCTGCCGGCCCACAAGGCAGCCGGGGTGCGCGAAGCCATCGAGCGCGCCGGCGCCAAACTCATGTTCCTGCCGCCCTATAGTCCCGACTTTAATCCCATCGAAAACGCATTCTCGAAATTGAAAGCGATGTTGCGGGCAAGAGCGGAGCGAAAGATTGATGCGCTATGGGACGCAGTCGGCGCCTTGCTACCCCGGTTCACCCCTGGAGAATGCGCCAACTACTTCAGAGCTGCAGGATATGACCCGGATTGAACAGGATCTGCTCTAG
>Ga0214542_1010117_pt1 | contig 14026 bp, 18 predicted proteins | sample CNSS1metaG_FD_160096 | JGI IMG/M metagenome (GOLD analysis project Ga0214542, IMG submission 160096) | Root nodule microbial communities from cowpea collected in UCLA plant growth center, Los Angeles, California, USA - CNSS1 | ecosystem: Host-associated > Plants > Roots > Nodule | place: USA...
CCTTTAGTGACTTGCACGAATTTTAAATAAAAATGATACAAAAGCTAACCAAAATGCTTAATTAACCCTCTGTTTTCCAGCCCTTAAGTTACATCCCTCTTGGCTGCTAAGTTTCTAACCCTTCCACCTTCATGCACAAGAAAATTTGGCAAAAAGGAATTATTTAGTTCTCACCAAGGTTTGAACCCACTCTCATGCACATACCAAGCCAAGGCCAAACCACTCAACCAACACATGTTTCATGATGACTCTCACAATTTTAAGGATTTATCATCATCCATACGAGTTCAATATATAAGCACACAAAAACGCATAATTTAAATAACATCCAAGTGACACACATAGGACTCGAACCCAAGTCCTCACACACAATAAAATACTCTCAACCACATGAGCTAGTATTCTTCCATGTCATAGCTCCTCGCATTTATTGCTCTAAATGTTCACGCTACCCGTCCTAATTAAATAATTAATTAAATAACTATTTAATTTTCCCGGGTCTTACAGGATCCAGTCGACTTTGAACAAATGCTTCCCATGTTTGCTCGTCTATGCCATACATCTCACAAGGAGACTTTTCTTTGTATTTCTCAAATACATAGAAGCTTGACAACATCGTCTTGAATGCTCTCCATTTTGTAGCTACTGACGACACTATCCTCCTCTGTGTGAAATCAGAAGTGTTGAATTCATAGTTTTCCTATTCATAGGTAATAAATATTCATAAGTTGACAATAGAAATAAGTAGTAAATATTCATAAGTTGACAAGTTAACTTACACAAATATCCTGCCAAATCATGTTTTTATCAACTTCTGACACATGATCCCAATCTGGTTCCAAAATGCACACCTTTGTTCGTGCTAACCCACCCAAATAGCTAGAAAAATTCTGACGGGTTGGCCCTATAGGTTTGCCTGTATGAGGGTTTATGTCCACATGTGTCTTATCCTTAATCAATCGCTTCAGAGCTTGCTTTTGTAGACGGGTAGCTGCTATAGTCTTCTTCTTGGATGAACCTTCCATGAAACCTGTAAAAAGTAACACATGTTAGATAATTAATGATTTAAAACTAAATGAATAATAAAAAAAATAACATGAAATTTCACCTATAATGGAAGTGTGACAATGTTCTCCCATATTCCTTCATTGTGATCATTACGCATAACATTCACTTCATCATTATGAACATCCTCATTCAAAACAGGTATTCGCCTTAAGATTGAAGGACTATCTATAAGATCGAGACTTGAGTGATCACGATCATGAGTATCTAATTGCATCCTTGCTTTAAGAACAACTGACCACCTTTCATTTGAAGGATCTTTAACATAAAACACTTGTTTTGATTAGTATGCCATGATAAAAGGGTCTTCCTTATAAGCCACCTTATTAAGATCAACCAAAGTAAATACCAAGTCATCAACATGCACTCTTGTATTATTATCAACCCATTTGCACTTAAATACATGCACTTTGAATTTGACATAATCAACCTCTCATATCTCTTGAATGACCCCAAAGTAACTTATAGAAGCCATAATAGGATTATTATCTTTTGAACTAGCAAAGTGCATGGATTATGCTTCGAGAGTCACACCGCTATTTTGCATAGTACTCTTATCATCTTCCTCCTTTGAATAAAAAGAGAACATGTTAATGTCATATGTTGTCCATGTTATAACATCAAAGTTAGGTCCTCGTGCTAGCCATTTTAATTCCTCAATCTCACAATCTAATTCCACAATTTTTTCTCTAAACCATTTCAGAAATGTCCTATTGTGCTCAATCAACAACCATTTTTCATTTGCCCGAGGATTTAAAGATTTCACCAATTTTTTGTGTTCCTCTATGTAAGGAAAAATGACATCAGTGTTATTCAATACGTACAAATGTTCTTTGAGAACTTCACATTGATCTTTTCAAACCACCCTTACACCACGTGTGCCTTTACCTTCATTCCTTCCTTCATGTCTAGATTGTGGAATGCCAACAGCCTCTGTTTCTAACATATAATCTATACAAAACTCAATTGCTTCCTCAGTTATATATCTCTCAATAATTGATGCTTCTGGACGATATGGATTTTTCACATACCCCTTCAATATTTTCATGTATCTCTCAACTAGGTACATCCATCTTAAAAACACTGGTCCACATATTCTAATTTTCCTTACTAGATGAACTATTAAATGGACCATGATGTCAAAAAATGAAGGAGAAAAATACATCTCCAGTTGACACAAGATAACAATAGCTTTATTCTGACAAATACTATTAAAAAACATGCAAAGACAAGTGATAACATGTCTAACGAATAGTCACTGGGAGAAGTTGTTGCATGAGAACATGACAATCATGAGATTTTAAACCAACAAGTTTCAAATCTTCCATTGACACAAGACTTTTAATATTTGAAGAGTATCCTAATGGTACTTTCATTCCTCATAGACTATCACAAAAACTTATTTTCTCAAGTCTAGACAGAGTATGACAAGCAGGAGGTAAATATGTTCGTTTACCGCGCGCTTCTGGCTGTAACTCCAAACGAAGACCCATCTCAACTAGATCTTTACGAGAATTAATATCGTCCTTTGTTTTCCCTTTGATGTTTATCAATGTTCCAATTATACTATCACAAACAATCTTCTCCACATGCATGACATCTATGCAGTGCCTAACATCTAATTTGGCCCAGTATGGGAGATCAAAGAATATGGATTTTTTTCTTCCAAATGCTTCTGCCAACAACTTTCTTTTGTCTTTTCCTAAAAATGAAATTTACTTGGCACACACGATCATAAACTTGTTCTCTAGTTAAGGGTGGTGGTTGGATTTTTTCCTCCTAGCATCCATTGAAAGCCTTTTTCAATCGACGATATGGGTGATTACGACTCAAAAATCTTCGATGGCCAATGTAACAAGTCTTCCTCCCATGTTTTAGTTGATGATAACTTGTGTTTTCTTCGCATATTGGATAAGCAAAATGACCTTTCACACTATAACCACTCACATTTTCATAAGCTGGAAAGTTATTAATAGTGCAAAATAATAAGGCTCGCAAATTAAAATTCATTTTTCCATATGCATCAAAAACCTCAACTCCTTTATCTCATAATAATCTCAGATCTTCTATCAACGGAGTTAGATAAACATCAATATCATTTTCAGGTTGCTTTGGTCCAGATATCATCATAAATAACCTCATGTATTTTCTCTTCATAGCCAACCAATAAGGCAAGTTATAAATGATCAGCAAAACCGGCCACGAACTATGCTTGCTACTTAAATTACCATACGGATTCATGCCATCAGTTGCAAGACCAAGCCTCAGATTTCTTGGATCACTCCCAAACTATGGGTAGATAGTATCAATTTTCTTCCATTGGGGTGAATCAGCTGCATGCCGTAACAATCCATCACTTTTTCTTCCATTTACATGCCACTGAAGGTTTTTAGCATCATCAACATTGGCAAATAAACGCTTAAATCGAGGTATGATTGGAAGATACCATAACACTTTTGTAGGAGGACCCTTCTTCATGTTATTTTCATCATGATCATCATCCTTAACTTTGTATCGCGATACTCCACATTTTGGTCACTTAGTCAATGTTTCAAACTCTTTTCTATAAAGAATACAATCATTAGGACAAGCATGAGTTTTTGGGTACTCCATACCCATGGAACATAGTATCATTTTCGCCTCATAATGACGGGTTGGCAATGTATTACCCTCTGGGAGCATTACATGCAACAATTCTAGTAACTCAGTAAAACTTCTATCAGTCCACCCATTTTTGGCTTTTTTGAATCATCTTTCAATGAATCATAGACGCATGCTGATCTTAAATTTTCTTGTCCAATATCTTCAATCATATCTTCCATGAGATCCTCACAATGTGGATTAAACTCTTGACTTTGAGATACAGTTGGTATGTGTACAACTTTACCATGTCAGGTCCACGTTGTATAACTCTTTAGGATACCATTACATAGAAGATGTTCTTGTATCAACTTAAGTTCTTGTCGTCTCCCATTCAAACAATTAACACAAGGACAATAATATTTTCCATTCAAAGCAGTCCCATGTCGTTGAGCAAATTGTATAAAATCTTCAATCATATCTTCCATGAGATCCTCACAATGTGGATTAAACTCTTGACTTTGAGATACGGTTGGTATGTGTACAACTTTACCATGTCAGGTCCACGTTGTATAACTCTTTAGGATACCATTACATAGAAGATGTTCTTGTATCAACTTAAGTTCTTGTCGTCTCCCATTCAAACAATTAACACAAGGACAATAATATTTTCCATTCAAAGCAGTCCCATGTCGTTGAGCAAATTGTATAAAATCTTCAATGCCATTTTCATAGACATCACTAATTCGAATTGCATTCCAACCTCGATCCATTACTACAGAGCATGAGAACTTGGTTTAAAAAAAATGTTCCATAGACCCAAACTACATGAAGTAATCATGTTGCTTACTTATGCAATCTACTATGTTCTCATTCTCCAAAAAATATTATTCTAGAAACTAATCTAATACTTTCCAGACAAAAAATATTCTTGTCTAAAAGTCTAAAAGTTTGACGTTCAAATTCTCCTTTTATACTATATTATATATAGTAAAATATTAAACATGATATAAGTTTGATATTCAAACAAGGGCAGCCAACAATTTCAATTGTAATAAAGTTTGTTATGACGGCGATAAAAACGATCAAGAGCAATCAACAGCGAAAGCCAATAGTTTCAATCTCAATTTCAAACAAACCAGCCAACAATTTCAATTTCAATTTCAAATACAAACAAGAGCATGCATACAAACTAACCTACATCAATGCAACAGTGATGGCTTGGTGGAGTAATTGCTACGAAGAAGAGGATGCAACTTCTTCTTACCAAAGAGACTGCGAAGAAGAAATTGGAGGCTCACAAAAGCAACGACGACAGTGGCTCGTAGAGCACCTTTCACTGTGGCGAACGGAGCACCGATGATTGAACTGCGGTGAACCCTAACGGGGCAGCGAGGATGGCGCGAGCACGAGCACGACATGAGAACGACGAATTGTGGCGTGAACAACAGAGCTCCGGTGCGACGAGAACGATAGAGGTTCAATGTGCGCTTCAACAGTGGTTCGTGGTGGAGGAGGCGATTGAAGGAGGCGAGGGAGGAAGAAGAAAATCAGGGTTCCCGTGGAGGTGAACGGCGAGAAGCGTAGAACCTTCAATGGTTCTCAATGACGGTGGTTCGAAGGTGCGAGAATGGTGCGGTGGTGGTCTCCAGGGCTCAACGGCGTGGTGGTGGTCTGCAGAGCTCGCAGCGAAAACGAAGGTGATTTGGAACAGTGAGGCGCGAGAAGGAAGAAGAAAGAAAAGGGTTTCGCAGGTTTCAGAAACCCACATATTAGATCGGTTTTGAAAATAACTGGTCTAATACACCATGCTGATTTTTTTTTTAATTTAAAAAAGTAATATTAGATTGGTTCCCTCTCATAACCAATCTAATATTTATGTTTAGATTGATTCCCCTTACAACCGATCTAATATTGCTTGTTTTATTTTCAAAAATGCCACCACACCATATATTAGCTCGGTTCTGTCACAACCGATCTAATATGCTGATCTAAAATTACATATCTGCACTAGTGATGATACTATAACTCTCATATTTTAACTCACATACTTTATTCCCTATGGACAATGATACTATGACTCTCATCTTTTGACTCACATACTTTATTCCCTAAAGTGACTTAATATAAGTCATTGATTAATGTACCACTACCTTTTCCTTTGAAAGAATAAATGACTCTTATTAAGCAAGTAAAAAAGTAAAGGATGGAAATAAAAAAATAAGAGTGAAAATATATTTAGATATATTTGAAATATATTTTCTTCTTCAACTTAAGGAGATTATTATTTCATAATTTTTTATAAACAAAAATTAATAATATATATATATATATATATATATATATATTTATATAAAAATAAGTACAAAGAGTTTTCTGGACAGTATTATCCATATTACAAAAGTATAACAAACTCAAGTTTAAGAAAACACTTTATTTATCGAGTACAACTAAACATAACAAAATTTGATTTATTGAAGATATCATGTTACTTATTAATCATGATGTATTAATCATTATGAAAATGAAAAATTTGATAAAGTATTTCATCATCTATTTTAATGGCTTATTATTTTGAATATCAATATGCGAAAGAGTATTTAAATAATAAAAACATTATTCGAGAACATATTAATAAGTAAAGTTTTGAAATTTCAAAGTGTTCATTTAGGATGAATATATATTCTTCTTAAGATTTCTCAAGGTGGACTGACCTGATTTTAGATATGGATCCAGCCCTGAGTTGACACGAGGAGAGAGAGGAAGTTTATGGGATTTCACGCTCACGACTGTGAGCGTATTCGTAGAAGATATTTGTATTGTGTGAGCATTTGATGGATGACTCCACGCTCACGACCATACAAGGTATTGTGTGAGCATTTAAGTAGAAAGATGAGTATTTGAGAGATGTATTACGGTAACATTTATAAACTTCCTGAGCCTATCATATGCAAGATATAATAACAAACTTATAGAGCATAATAACCATACTAACAAATAAAATAAATCTTACACGGGTGGGCACGGATGGATTATGTTTAAAATATTATATTCAACAAATAAAATAACAAACCCTACACGTTGGGTTCGATTTAAAATATTATATTCATTTATATTTGAAATATCTTACTTCCTTCGATTAGGAAGATTATTATCTTTTTATGAGACAAGAATTATATATATATATATATATATATATGTATATACAATTTTTTATTGTAATATTAAGTATTCTCGTCATGTTAACTTGTGCGTATATTTTAAATGTTTTTAGTGAATATTCTTTTTCAGCTGAAATTAACTGAGAGTTGAAGAGTTCAAGAAAAAAAGGAAAACAAATTAATAGAATGTTTAAAATAAATTATGATTAAAATCAATTTTAATTGCAATTAAAGGATTACGTTAATTTTTCAGCGAGCTATTTAAGAGGTCTATCTATGCATATATTACCAAAACGTACATTTTAATCACAACTTGTAAAAATCACGTCCATGGTTATTAGTAATATTACCTGCTTCCATGAAAATCTTGAACCAATAATTATGAATTAACGACCATCCAGAGACACTATTGTAGCATAAGGAAAGAATGAAGATATTTTAAGCAAATTAATGTATTAAATGTAATGACCTATGTTTCACTTATTATTTTAAACATTGTATTAATTTTTGAAGCATATATTACCAAAATGTACATTGTTAATCACAACTTGTAAAAATCAAGTCTTTGGTCTTTCAACTTTGAGTGAGAATTGAAATTAGTATCTATTAGAATCCTTAAATTAATTTACTCCTTTAACTATATAAATACATGAATTTAGTCTTTTTTTAACCAATTTTTATTAAGTTTATTTGACGTTTCAAACACATTTTATTATAATATTTTAGTTTGTTTACACCGTTTGACATATGTTCGCTTCAATGTTAGCCGAAAAATGTAAGCATATATTACCAAAACGTACATCGTTAATCACAACTTGTAAAAATCACGTCTTTGGTTCTTCAACTTTAAGTAAAAATTGGAATTAGTACATATTGAAATCCTTGAACTAATTTGGTCCTTGAACTATATAAATACATGGATTTAGTCTTTTTTAACCAATTTTTATTAAGTTTATTTGACGTTTCAAACATATTTTATTATAATATTTTAGTTTGTTTACACTGTTTGACACATGTTCGCTTCAATGTTAACCGAGAAATGCGTTTAAAACGTCAAATAAACTCAAAACAACAAAATTGGTTTAAAGGACTAAATTCATACACTTATAAAGATAAGGAACTAAATTGATTCAAAGATTTCCAAGAGAAACTAATTTCAATTTTTACTCAAAGTTGAAAGAACAAAAACATCTTTAACTCTTACTTTTAAATTGCTTTATGTGCACGCACGTTCAAAAAAAGTGTAAGACTCGTCGTTGGGCACGAAATACTTTATATCAAGTATTCAAATTTTATAGTCTACCAAAAAGTATCCGATTTTATGAAATGACATTCAATAACCTGTTATTGTTGAAAGAAACAATTATATGTTTAACTATTATTTTAAAATTCTCATAAAAAAATAAATGTTAAAATAAATGGTAAAAATATAGGTTAACTTTTAAATTCTGTTATAAAAGTAATGTACACAAATGGGAGGACTAAAACTCAAGGCTTTTTTTTTATCATTGTAGTGTAATTTCATCTCAAAATTTCAAGCTAAAGCAACTTCACTTATGATAAATCGAAGTAGTGTCAACATGCGACGATTTCTATGAAAGTTGAAGTTGTCACGGATTGACACAACTTTGATTAAGGTTAATAAAAAATTAAAAGTAAAGTCGAGTCATGTTATGTGACTTTAGTTTTGTACTGAAATGAATTGAAGTTGTGTCATGATGTGACGACTTTAGTTTTGCATTGAAATAAACTGAAGTCGTGTTATATAATGACACCTTCAATTCTGAGCTAGAATGAAGTGAAGTATGTCATGTTGTGACGACTTTAGTTAACTTCAATTATGATCAATCTTTGGAATCGTGTTCTACACTATTTTATACTTCTTACTTTTTAGTTAAATTATAATAATTATTTTATTGTGTGACTAAATTCATTGAACAAATCAGTGTAATGAAGTAAAAATAAATATTAAAATATATGTTAAAACGACAGTTTCTTAATTTGATAAATGTGATTAATTGAGAATTTATTTGAAAATGTTAAATGTATTGAAAATGAAATAAATAAAGTGCATTTTAGGACCTTGAATAATTTTATACTTGATTTAAAAGATCCTAGCACTTTGTTTACTTCATTTTTAATAAATTTTCAATACATGATTTAACTAGAATTAAATTAAAGTTAACTGAAGTCGTCACAACATGACAGACTTCAATCAATTTCAGTTCAAAACTGAAGTCACGACACAATTTCAATTTATTTCGATGAAAATTGAAGTCGTTAGAACATGACACAACTTTATTTTTAGTTTCTGATTATCTCAAATCAAAGTCGTCTCAACTTATGATGACTCCAACTTTTCATAAAAGTCATTTTGAAGTCCTGTCAACTAGACACGACTTGTCCATTCTCAAAATTTTTTAAAGGATAATGATATTTTGACAACTTTTTCTTACAATATGATGTGATATTTTTTAAGTGGGTTTGAAATACTGAGAATGAGAAAATAGAAAAATCAAAAATCAATTAAAAGATGTCACATAAGGTTATAAGAGAAAGTTATCAAAATTTAGTAGTCAAAAAATCATTTTCCTTTTTAAAAAATCTGCAATAATCTTGTAACTTTAAAATGAAATTACACAACAATGGTGTGAAAAACCCAAAACTCAATGTAAATTTTGTTAGTCAGACTAATGAATAAATGTAAAATGATTTTATCATGTTAGAAATCCCATTAGAAGATGTACATATATAGCAAGTTGTTTTAAGGAAAATAAAGCCAAAGGTGAGTGGTAGATTCGTGGTAATATTCGTTGATACAACAAACAGAACTAACTAATGTTAACACCAGACAATGTCACCAATGTTAGAAACTAGCCATTACAAGATGGAAATAATTGGTCAAATCTCCAACTCAATGACTTTTGTGAATTGTTGTTGTAAACCTTCAGTCAAAGCAGATGTTGAGGTCAGGGAAGCTTTTAGTATGGCCAATCCCTGCATGTGAATGTACCTATTGTTATCTGATTCAAGTAATAGTGAGTGATGAATAAATAACTCAGCATGAGCGAACGTGTCTTACCTCCTTCACACCAATACTAATTACCCTTTCCTCCAAGTCATAGAGAGGAACTTGCGACCTATTTAGAAAAGAAACAGCAGAAATGGATGACATTGGAGTCACAGCCAAGTCATCAGTCACCACGAACGTTGATGGTCCTTTGGCAAATCCTTTACCACTCCGTGAATCCCCAATACACGACTTTGGATCAAAAATCTCTAATCGAGAACTCATGTCATACCCATAAATACGAGGCCTGGGTGAAGTAGAACAAATAACATGGCGCTCTTTCCCATGAATGAACGTATTGCAATAATAAACAGGCAATGATACCTCGCCAATTGGTAATATCTGATCACTAATGCTGAATAGAGGGGCACATTTTGGATTAGCTAGTTCCTCTTTGATTATCTGTGACCGTAAATATCTATCAGGACTCAGTTCAGAAATGCTCTTGTACAATTTATCTATGCAGCTCAAACAAGAATTTCCTTCCAACATGTGCAACACCCCACCCAAAGGTAAAGTCAGAAAACTTAAAACCAAGTCTGCAAAATCTTCTTCTGCATCAGCAAACACAATCTTTTCATTTGATTTTCTTACCAGTACCCTCACAACTATCTTTCTACCTTCATCAGGTGATTCATCTCCTCTCTCGAACCAGGATTGGTTTATTGGGTTAAAATCATCAACACGTGGTTTCTTCTCAAAGACAAAATCTGTCAAAGGGTTCTTTGATATCAACGACAACTTGAGAAGATCAACAACCTATACAAAACCCAAATAAGGAATCAGAGAGAGAAAGTAGTAAAACTAACAACAATAAACGAATAGCAATATAGCATACCTCTCTCTTGCTGATATCCACAGTTTGTTCCTCAATTGCACCCATGTCTTTGACTCCAAGATTCTGGAGTAGATTCACAATTGTTACAAGAACATTAGGCAACACGGAAAGATCGTCACAAATTATAAAAGTAGCAGTTTCCTTAACAAAGCCCTTTTGTAGAGTAATAACTTCTGGGTACACTATTCTGTTCATTAGTTTTCCACAACTGCATCTTTGATTGTTGAAAATGCTTAAAAGGCTTCCATTTGTCTTCCTACTACACCCCAAGTCCTCACACAGGAAATACTTTGTGGGTTGAGTGTCGTCGATGTTGAGTTTGATGAGCTGGCAATATGATTCCATAGAGGTCCTTGGGTGCAGAAGCATTTCTTTGCATGTCTTTGTCCATAGATGCTGTTCTTCAATATGTGACACACTCTCATACAATGAACTCAGGCTTCCAACTTTCACCGGTGGAATATTTGACTCCTTAGCAACGAGTCTTGCAATGGTACCTAAAGGCAATGCTAAGAAACTGAGTAGAACGTCCACGAAATCCTTTCTTGCCTCGGCAAACAGAACTTTGTTTTCATTTCTGTCCACAAAAACTTTGAGGGGAACTTTGTAAACCTCCTCATTTGATGGAGCTTCTGTTGCAGCCATGGTTGCAATCGCACAACAACGCCTAAGCCAAAATGCACGTTTTTGTTTCTCTTTCTTGCGTTTTCAGCTTTGCCAATTTGTTTGTTTATTTTCGAAGTGTATATGAAAAGTTCACCATTCAAACGATGCCAATTTAACATTATATAATACTTTCTATAATGTTGAAACGATTTCAAATGTGATCAAGAGACTTCAAACGCACTCAAAATTTTTTTAAAAAAGAAAAGAAAAGAAAAAAGAAAAAGAGATGGAGTAGATGAATTTACTAAGTTGTGTCTATATATAATGTCAGGGAATCACCAAAGAAAGATGAGCTGCCGTGTGAGGAGGACAATTCTATTCTAGTAGTATTCTTTTAGCAAAGAATAAAAATTTCATCTAAACCCTTCTAATAATCAATTACAAAATAATATAAAATAATATATATCTAGTAATAAAGAAATAGTTTTATATATATATATATATATATATATATATATATATATATATATATATATATATATATATATATTTATCTCTTCTTCTAATAAGATCGTGTATATATCCCACTAAAAGCTACATGAAAAAAAAATTGAAAAAGTACGAGATTATAAAAATTATCTCAATCGAAGTCCTCTGTCATTGAGGTAGATATGCTCTAATATATCTTCTAACTTGTTGGCTCAATAAAGAAGAAAAAAAGGAAAGAAAGATGATTTAAGTTATGATTCTTCATCCACTTAAAACTCTATTCTCATATACTTAGAAAACAAATCATTATAATTATACGTCAAAAAATTATTGCGTTTTTTTTTAATTATGCAACTTTTTCTTAAAATAATTTGAATAATATCACCTCAATTAAAAAATGAGAGAAAGAAATGTGTACTTATTAGAGGTGGCAAAACTGATTGTGTTCGACGGGTCAACCTATCAACATGTATTAGTATGGATGAATTGGGTTGAAGATTTTAACCTATCAATCCTTTCCAAACCAACCTGTTTCGTTCGTCAATTTGACAGACCAATATACAGACCAACTTATCTCAACCTGTTTTTAAAAAAAGTTAAAAATTAAAATAACAAATAATTAAAATGATTACTTTTTTATATTATATTTTTAAATACATAAATACATAAATATATAATAATATTATAATTTAAATCACTAAATTCTGATTATTAATTATAATACCTTCACCCCTTGGTTTTCATAATCCCCTTTTACCCCACTGTATTTAAAATCCTAATTTATTTGTTTTCCATCTTATTCCTTCCACCGCCAGCACCCATCCCTTTCTTCTCGAGTTTTCTCTTCATAAAAAATATTGTGGCCTCCACTTTTCTCTGCACCGCTGTGCTCTCCAATTTTCTCTTCATTAGAAAAACATGGTTGTGTATTTATACTACGGAGAACAATGCAGGGCAGTTGTGTTGCTTCCATACAAAAAGTATGAATTATTATTGTCACAAACTGTCACCTTGGTCAACAATTTCCCAATCTTACAAGTACACTACGACTTCAAATTCGGAACCCTCTTTCAATCTATATAGGGGTTTCTTCTTACACCTCCAAAAAGTTCTACTATGCCTCCAAACATTTCAAAATTTCAACAGTATCCCTCTGAACTTTTTACTATTTAACGGTAAAAAAGTTACACAGATTTGGATTGTGCACCGGTATTTGAAATCCGGTTAAGTGATTAAACGGAATTCAAATTCTGTTTTCTTTGTATACCGACATTCGAAATTCGATTTAATTTTCTACCGGCATTCAAAGCTCGATTAGAAAATTCAAAATCAGCTTCTTCTTTTTAATCGGCATTAGTAGTCCGCTAATGATTCAAATTTTTGTATTTTTTTATTCATTTGTTTATAAGATTTAATTTCTATTATTTTATAATTTATGTATTAATTATTTAATTTTAGATTATTTATATTTTATATAAGTACATTAAATAAAATTTTATTATTTTAAATTTTGTAGTTATTTTTACTTTGTTAATTTTTAATTAATAATGATAAAATTTTATTTAAAATATTTTACTTTATAATATGTAGATTAATTATATTTAATTATTTTTGAATAATTTTGACTTATTTATTATTTGTTAGTTTTTTAATGTATTTATTTATTTATATGGTTTTATTTATAAGATTTAATTTCAAATTTTTTATATTATATATTAATTATTTAATTTTAGATTCTATATTAAATAAAACTATATACCAGCAATGGAAATCCGGTACGTTAATTATTTTTTATTTAAAATTGATATTTGTATATCGGCATTCCAATTCCGCTAGTTTAATTTTTTTATTTATTTTACATATAAAATTTAATTTCATATTAGTATTATTAAGTTAATGTTTAATTGTTTTAAAAATATATTTTACTAATATTTCTTATTTTTTAATTCATTTTATTACTTTATTTTTAATTTAATTTTTCATATATTTTTTTAGTTATATATTTTATAATTATTTTTACTTTGTTAATTTTTAATTAATAATGATACATTTTTATTTAAAACTAGTATACTGACCGTGCGTACGCACGGGACATATATTTGTTTTATTTTGTATATTAAATAATAAAATAGTGAAAGTATTATGTAATGAAATATTATGAAAATTAAGTTATATTATTGTAAATGTTGTTATTCAAGTAATGAAATAGTAAATTTA
>Ga0214542_1010122_pt1 | contig 14017 bp, 11 predicted proteins | sample CNSS1metaG_FD_160096 | JGI IMG/M metagenome (GOLD analysis project Ga0214542, IMG submission 160096) | Root nodule microbial communities from cowpea collected in UCLA plant growth center, Los Angeles, California, USA - CNSS1 | ecosystem: Host-associated > Plants > Roots > Nodule | place: USA...
AATTGAAAAAATTAGATATTACTAACATCCATACATATACTAATTAAGATGAAAATTCTCTGTAAAAAATGAAATCCAGTTGAAATACTATTCTATCCGTCATTACTAATTTATACAATGTAATTATACTTAAAATAATTAAATAACGTATATATGAAGTGGTTAATAATTTATTTTTAAAATAAATTATCGTTATTTTATAAACAAAGGAAAAGTTTGACCGAGCCTTTTTCCTTTTCAAAATAAAATAATTTCAACATTATTTCAGTTATTCTGTTTGAGTAGAATGTAATAAAGTCATATTAATTAAGTATTAAATAATTATTTAACAAAATTATTGTTATTTGTTAATTGCAACGCTTATTTATTTATTTATTTTTCCATGAATAAATTCAAGAGTTTTAATTTTGATGCAAATAAAAACTTAAAAATAACATGCAGCCACATTTCTAGAAGATAATTAACTTTTCAAACATACCACGGCTGTATAGAATTGTTCTCATGATTGAACACTAATTTACCAGATGACAATGTAAGAAAGTTATAAAAATAAATCGTTAAATAAATATTAATATTTGATGCACACTACACTTTACATCAATAGTAAAATAAAATAAAAAATAAAAATCTAATTACATCAATGTCTTGTATTGTTATTTAATTATATTTAATGATTAATAAAGGTTAAATCCAATGAAGTGATGAGTTATAATATTTTATAATAACTATTTCATGTCTCAATTTCTTCCAAGTAATAAATTCGATAATTCCTATTACTCATCACCATCTTGAAAGTAAAAAAAGTGTACTATTATTTAAATCCTTAAAAAGAAATTGAATTAAACAATGTATAACTTTTAAATTGAATTAAACAATGTAAAACTCTTTACCTTTTACAATAAACAAAAACTATTTCATATATTACATTAATTTCTTTCTCTTTTCATCCCAAAGTAACACACACCATAGATGAATTGTTTATTCTTGAAAGTTCTAGGGTGCATGAAGATCAATCCATGATGAAAAAAAAAAAAAAAGTGTAAGTGAAGGACCATGAGGAATAAAGCCCTAGACATATCTTTTTTATAGATGAGGTATATAATCTACGAAAAAAATAGTACTAAAACAAAAGTTGTTCAAGTAGGAGTGTATCTTTTTTTCTTCTTCTTGTACATGCATTGTATCTTTTTTTTTTCATGTTACTTTTTCCTTTTTATTTGTTTGTTCTTTTATACTATTCCTAGTTCCTTGTTTCTACCACTTTTCTCCACAAAAGCATTTGTATGAGAAGAGTAAAACCCGCCATCATCTTCGGAATTTTCCTTTCCAATTTCTTCTCCCACTCACTTCACCTTTACTTTTTCTTCCCTCTTATATATGTATAATACTCTCATTGTTTTCTCAATTTTTTCTTAATTAATTTTCTTATTTTCATACGTTCTTAAAACTTTTATTAACGTGAACTTGGACAAGTCTTTTATAGATGAAATTTCTCTTTTCAAAATTTGAATATTTAGGTGAAGTTAGGATATGTTTGGTTCAGCGAATTAATTCTCCAACGCAGAAAAAAGAATTAGTTGTTTTTCATTCAACTTGATTTTTTATTTTTTAATTGATTTTGAAAACCAAACACGTACACATACTCATTCTACATTAGAAAATCAAAATTTGATGCAAAATCAAACACGCATTTAAATGGTTGCCCATTATGAAGGTTTGGTTGGTTACAATTATTATTTAGGGTTAAATATGTTTTTGGTCCCTCAAATCTCAGTAAAATTAAAATTAGTCTATCTTCAACACTTTTGACCAATTTAATCATTCATTTTCAAAAATATGTGAATTTAGTCATTTTAACCAAAATTTTTTAAGTTTATGTAACGTTTCAAGCGTATTTCATGATAACATTTGAAATGTTTACCCCATTTGACACATTTTTCGCTTTAATGTTAACTCAAATATTATCATAAGATACGTTTAAAATGTCAAATAAACCTAAAAAAATTTGGTGAGAATGACTAAATTCACGTATTTCTAAAGATGAATGACTAAATTAATATAAAGTTTCGAAGATGAACTAATTTCAAAATTTACTGAAATTTGAAGGATCAAACATATTTAACCCTATTATTTAATTGAAATTTATTTTATAGGGAGCGAGAAATAAAAAATTTCATCTGCCATTAAAATAAACCATATACCTCATACTCCATTTCCTTTAAAAAAGTTGTATTGTGCATGTGCAATTTCTATTTAGTTTTCTTATTTAATCAGAAGAAAAAAAAAAGTCAAAATTTCAAATAAAAAACATCACGAGAATACTTAAAGACAAAAGTAAGGAGTAGTAAAAAGACAAAGAAGATAGCGGCGAGAGCGAACAGCAACCTTTACCTTTTCCTCCGACACATTGTAAACACAGACTTAAATGCTTCAAAATCTTCACTGTAAAGATTTGCGAAAGGAAAATAAAAATAAAAATCAATTACTCATTTTTAATTTATAATTTATTTTTTTGAATTTTTACTACTAGAAAATTTCAGGAAAAACACATGAACTTGTTTTTCAAAGGTTCAGACACAAAACCCACTCTTCTTTGACTTTAATCATCATTCCTAAACGACACCGTATTCAGCATTATACTTCTCAGTCTCTATATTTATATGCTTCGTTTCACTTCACTGTCACTCCAAAAATTCATTTGCCATGGCCGTTCCCTTCGCCCTGGTTTTCTTCGCCGCAGTTGTTCTTGCCGGAGCTTCCAGGGAGCTCCGGCCATCGGAACACGGCCTTACCTTCCAGACACTCTCACCGGCGGGGGCACATTCCTCGCCGGAGATGCGCTCCTTCTTCAACAGCGCCAACTCCTCGCCGGCCATGTCCTCCTCCTCAGACGTCGCATTGCCGCGGGCCATGGACTCCGGCGACGCCTCCCCGCCTGCGTGGTGGCAGTCCGCCGGAGGCCATGGAGGAGACGGCGTGGGGAAGGCGCTGACGGTGGCGAGCCTGGTCTGCGGCGTGGCCGGCGCGGTTCTGCTGGTGGTTTCCGGCTTGATCTATTTGTTCAAGCACCGAAACAGAAAGCAGAAGAAGCTAAACGCAGCGTTTCGCGTCGAGAATGGGAATGAAGGTGAAAATGATGAAGTGGAGAACAACAAATTGCAATTGGTGGTACGCAACCCCTAGAATTGCGCTCTATTGTTCACATTTTGATTTTGATTTTTCATTGCTTCGTTCATTTTTCTCAGTAGTGTTGTATGATTAATTCCACGTTGCATGTAAAGCGTAGCGTAACGGTGTTAGATTTATGACTTTATTATATAATAATATAATATATACTTTTTTTATTTATTTCGTGTTTTTCTATTCTTCTTTGTTAAATAACCAACACATATAATTAAACAAATTACTTTTATAAATATTATTAAGATAAAAAAAGTACAAAATAATAATTATAAAATGCGTGTACAAACATGACCTTATAAGGAATATACGTTATATCACAGGAATGCCCTCCCAAAATTTCTTCTTTTTCTTCTCCTTTTGACGCGTCGTACTGTTATTGATCAGGAATTCAAATACGGTTTCCTTTCAATCCAAATCCAAGAATGCTTCGTTCAGTTCTAGATTAGTGTTTCCTGTAATGAAGAGGAAATGTACATAAACATCAATTGATAAAAAATATGTAAAATGAATGATCAACTTAAATTGTGTACTCAAAATTTGAATAAATAGTCACTTCTTTTAAGTTTTCTGACAAAAGAAGTTGTTTTTTTTTTTATATAAAAGATAAAAAAAATGTTTTTTTAATCAGATAAACTGTTTTTTATGGGCACAATTACAGCAACTCAACCTTTGAGCATCTAAGATCTAATATTGATTCACTCATACAGATGGTCAAATTTCAAATCAACAAAATCTTGGAAAATTAGGTTATTCTGGCAATCAATGTTGTTCAAACAACACTCTTGGTCAAGTAATTACCCTTTTTTATCATTCATTTTTGTATTTAACTTTACCTTTTTATAGTATTACTGCACCAAGCAAGGTAAAGAAAACGTTAATAAAGTTAAAGTGTTGTTTAGTTAAATATTTATATATTTTCTTGAAACTATAGATATTCAAATACTTTCTTGATCATTTAAAAAAAAAAATCATAAATGACTACTATTGTAAAACAGAAAGTTACTAAACAACACCGGGATTATGCAGAAAATGGGAATAATTTTCACATTTCGCTCAAAATGAAACATGGGATAAAAATTAACAAATATATTTTATCACAGAAATTTTATAGTGATCATGCTTGTAAACTTAAAGGGTAGATATATATTCAGCGGGAGGAAAGTGGAAAAATATATCTAAGCTCAAATATATTATGGTTTTTTTAAGAATGCATTTTTGTATTGAAACAGAGACATGGAAACTGACATGCAGCTAATAAAATCCATTATTTCTGCATCAAAAACTTCATTAGGTGTGGTTTAATAATTTAGTTGTAAAAATTAGAGAAATGAACACAAAATGTCTAGTTATGTGTCATAGAATGATGGCCAAAAACAGCACAGAATTAGAAAAGAAAAATCTTGATAAGAAAATGGAAAGTTTAACTAACAGTAATTTACCTAATGATCAAAAGGCATCCACTCAAGTGCTAACTCTAATTCTCCAGATTCAACGTTCTGGAGCTTGATTAATATCTCCTGTTTAACTTTACCACCAACAATTTTGACTTCGCTATCATCTATAAGCGCATTGTCTTGAGATTTCATCCATATTCCTATCTGCATATCCTCAAACATACTAGGATCTCCATAGTTCATTGCAGATGAAATCAGGGGTTGAAGATCAATGTCTGCTTCCCCCATTATATCATCAGATGAAAAAAAGTCATAATCAAATACCTTCTGCAATGCAATGTAACCAGCGGTTATGATAATTTCCCATGTTTTTGTATCTTCATACCATAACACACACACACACACACACAAAGACAGCTAGAAGCATCACACATTCAGATCCAAATAAGATACCCCAAACGGGTGGCTACTTGCTCCAAACTATAGTCCCATTAGAGGATGGTTGGGGAAAGTAGTATTTGATGTCCATTGTAGACAAAGTGTGTAAGAGAGAAGGAACCTTTGAGTAGGGTTTGGTTGAGGTAACATATGGATTTGGTTTTACAATGAAAAAAGAGTCATGCATTGTTGAGTATTTGGATTTTCTGTTGGATTTTGCTGTGCTGTTTCTCTTGTTGTGTCTTCAAAATACACTGCTAAACACTAATTTTGATGTTTTAAAATATATTAAAAAGATTTTTAAAATACCAACATCAGTGTATTTTGAAGACACATTAGAGGACAACACTAAAAAATCCAGTAAAGAATCTGAACTCCATTGTTGAGGAATTAGGAAGAAGGAAGCTCGAGTGATTTGGATGCATATAGCAGAAATGTAGAATAGACACAGAGTTTGTTTCCATTTTCTAACAAAGACAAGATGAAATTCAACCTTACCAAATTCAATAATGGAAATGGCCTAGTGACAGACAGCATAAGTTCTTCATTCCAGACTGGATTCAAATTACTCTTTACTACAGTTGTCTGAACAGTCTGAAGACGTAGCACCAAAAAGCCAATTCAGAAAGAAATTTATCAATGTCTAGCACTCTTCAATTGAAAATTAAAAATAAAACATAAAGAACAAAAGTTTCTCAAGCATATATGCCAATGAGAACTGAGAACAACCAACCTGTTGGCCAAGTGTGAAGATAACATATGGATCACTGGTCATCATATCTCTGATAGCTAAATCTGTGCCTTTGATCACTTTTACCTTCAAATTTCCAATAAATCCTCCCTTTCCGTCCTGTCATGACCATAAATATCAATCAAACATCCAAGGAAAACCACTCCAATTACAAAGCTTTCATCTGAGTATAACATCAACTTAACTCAGTGGAGATGTAGTTTTTACATTGATATGCTAACACAACATATGGTCAACAAACAAACACAACTCCTCCAATCAAAGGAAATAAAATATGAAATATAATCACCTCATGCGAACCGCTATTATCCATAATCCCTTTACTATTCATTCTTCCCGACTTAATGCGCAAACTAGGTTTCACAAATTCTTGACGTTCATACTTCGACCTGCAGTAAAAATTGCCACAGTTAAAATGTCACTCTTAACTTGAGCATTGATAATTTTGGTATCATAGATTGTGAATAAAAAAATACTGGTCTCGTTGATGATGATGCAATGAGCAATATCCCAACCCCACCTTTGATCAGTCAATGATCAACCTAGGACAATGAACTGCCACTACAAATAGTAGCAGAAAATAACGTAATCTTGAAAATAAATGACTCCGGAAAGCCAAATGGTAAAAAAAACATGAGAAAGAGAGAGCATAGATGTTCATGTCAATATCATCAAAAGTAGCCTAAAAGCTTTACCCACTCTGTGGTGATCATAAATATCATAAATTTATAAAACTAGCAAAATGATGCTAAGAATGATGAGAAATTATCTAACCGGATGAAATTTTTGCGCAGCTCATGATTGGCATCTGGTCCTGGTTTTACACTTCCTTGTGAAATATAAGCCTCATAAATTGAATTAGCAGAAGAATTTCCTCCAACTTCAATCATTGCATCTATTTCCTCATCTGACCATTCATCCAATGTCACAGACAAAACCTGAAAGTAAAAGTAAAATGTTCTAACGCTTTAATTCATGGCCAAATAAATTAGTTCTTTACTCTATTTACTAGATAGACACAACTCATTGAAAAACAAGCAGGGCAAGATATGATTTAAAAAATGAAAAACTTCATGCACCTTGCCTTAGTGGCTTAGGTACGTCATCAAAATAGCTAGTTTACTTCTTAGTCAAGAGTTACAGAGATTCATTTCTTACTTCTTATGATTACAGATAGAATCTGTACCTGTAAGTTGGTTGGTTCTGCTATCTTTGATATAAAATTTCACTTGCATCATGTATAAATTTGGACAAATTCAGAATTAAAAAGACCTAGTTTTCTACATTTTATTTTCGATCATGTAAGAAAAATGTGAAAAAACTAAGCCTATATGACAATGTGAAAAGAACATGGCTGGTCTGCCAGCACATACAACATAAGACAGTAGATATGAACAAAGGAATGCACCCAAACAAAGTAAAGTTCACCCGACCACTTCATAGTTACAGACATTTAAGTGTGGCTGTTTGTTCTTTTCTCATCAAATCAAGTTGAACCCATTTCAAAAAATAACTAGCCATGCCATGTATGTAGGTTATTATTAGTTTCTCATTTTGTTCTAGACAAAAGAAGAAGGATTTCAGTTTATATATTCATTGGTAAAAATGAAACCTTCTAAGTAAAGTGGGTCAGGAACAGTTTACCTTTGATATATGAGCGCCAAGACTTCTGTGCACACCACAGCATTTTAGGCATATAAAAACTCCAATATTCGCTGATCTGCAGAAGCAATTAGAAAAATGATTCACAATTAGGAGGTAATATGCATCCCATATTTTCTATTTTAGCAAAATTCATGTAGTTAGCTTCTTATAACTTAGTCACAAGGATCATAAGAAATCCTTCAAGAAAATAGTCAACATTCAGACTCCAGTTTTGAGTATTATAATCAGTGATCATGACCATAAACCACTAAAAGAAAAAGAAAAAAAAAAGGTGCATAGGTGAATATACTTACGCCCATTGAGGATCTGGAGCATTACAATCAGCACAAAAACGATTATCTTTTTGAAGCAATAAATCCTTCAACCTTCTTTTACCTGTAAGAGACCTGCCAATCGTTCAACTTCTCAAGAAAATAACTTTACTTTCACAATTAGACATGGAAATCAGAATAAGTGAGTTTGTTTTGTTCTTCATGATTCATTGGTATCAAATATTTATGGTGTTTTTCTTCAAACATAAAAGAAGCCTGAGTTCATTCCATTATAAGAAATAAGCCTGTTCTTTTTTCTTCCTTGCCGAACCTAAAAGGTTATTTATTTAAAGGCTTATTTTACATCAAGGCTTTGAAAAAAGACAACAGCCATAAGCCTTGGTTTTGAAACTGCATTTAAATGATTTTTATTTTTAAAACTTTGTACCCCTTCCAGTTTTAATTTTGATTTTTTTAAATCAACAATCCTAGCTAAATATACCACCAGATTACAGCTTCATCTATTCATATTATTGTTATTCTTATTATGATATAGTTGTTAAATGGATCAAAGTATGATTTTTCTGTTAGTTATTCTTATGCTGACTTTAATAGGGATAAAACAGTTAAACACATGAGAGCATGGAATTAAGAATCATTGCATACTTGAGACAGGCCTTCCAAGTTCACTCATTGCCACCTCTGAAGCCAGCAATAGTTCAAACTGCAACTCCTGTAATAGCAGCCAAGCTAACAAAGAACCTGAAAGAAACAGAGAAAGAAAGATCTCGTTATAGACAACAAAACAAAAAGCCACACATAATCCTATTATAACACCACTTTCCTTCTACACTAATCTTTAGTTCCCTAATTCCCAAAAAAAATAATTTAAATAAAAACCAGTATTTGAATAATTAACGTCATCAATAGAATTACCCCTCAGATTAATCTTCAGGAGAAAGGAGGGGAAGATAGAAAGTTCAAGCATCAAAAGCAAGAATTAGAAAAGAAGCAAATTTTGGTATTATATGAAAACATCATCATTGTTCTCTCCTCTGCGTGTTGAATATTGAACTTTCTTACAGTATAATTAGAATTTTGCAAGCATTTACGTACATTATTCATTCGCAACAAATACAAAAATGATAACAATGGGGGTAACCTCTTACCCCATTTTCATTTTTCAATTGAAGAAACCCAAAAATTCAACAAAAAAAAAAAAAAAAAAGAAGAACGATAATAAAAAAAGTACTGAAACCAGAGCTACAACAAAAATTTATCAGGAACCTTAAATTCGATATATCCTCGGTTACAGCGAATGCAGATGGTCGTCAAAGGGTGAAAAAATGTCGGATTTCTGGGTGTTAGGAATTTTTTTATTTTTTTCTGAAAGAACGTTTGCACTTAACGAATTATGTTCCTGAGGTGACACGAGGGAAAGGAGAAGAAAATGAAAAGAAGAGAGAGAAACTAAAAATTGAGAGTGCAAAGATAGATTACAGAGAAAAAAGAAGAAGAGAATAAAAATAGCTGTGAATGAATGAATCGAAAGAGGTGAATTTGAAATCCACAAGAGAGAATGAGATATAAGGAAGGTTTGTGATATGTCTTTTCATCATTTCATGTCAAAATTTGTTGGCATCACCAATGTTCATACAATTGTTTTTCTTATTGTAGTTAATTAACTGTCACTGCATGATTAAAAAAGATTAATTTTGCTTAATCTCAATCATTTTTATTTATCCACTCTGGATTGTATTAGTTAGTTGGAAATGATGGAAATAAATGAAAAAAATAATTTAAGAAAATATAAAAATAAACAATAGAACATGATAAAATAAGTTATACTATATGTCAGGTTTTACAGAGGGAGTTTCACTGGGAAGAACAACACAAATGAGACACATAAGACACTGACACCACTCTCAACCCAAAACCTTAAGGCGATGAGTTAATGGGCCTTGATCCTTATATGGTGCTCTACTTTCTCATTTCTGGTCAATGTGGGACTTAGACTCACACTTGGATTCCTAACAATTTCCTACAATTTCCTCCTCAAGGGTGAGTCCCTTCAACCACATCGGTACACTCCCCCTCCAGCGGCTCGTCTGAGCCGGTATTAACCATCGGCTCTGATACCACTTGTCAAGTGACACCACTCTCAACCCAAAACCTTAAGGCGATGGGTTCATGGGCCTTGATCCTTATATGGTGCTCTACTTTCTCATTTCTGGTCAATGTGGGACTTAGACTCACACTTACATCCATACACTCCCCCTCCAGCGGAAGCTGCCCAACCACGAGTACTCCTTTTCTGCCCTTCTCGTCTGAGCCGGTATTAACCATCGGCTCTGATACCACTTGTCAGGTTTTACAGAAGGGGTTTCACTGGGGAGAACAACACCAATGAGATCTGAGCCTACTTTATTCTTATTTAGTGCTCTACTTTCTCATTTCTGGTCAATGTGAGACTTAGACTCACACTTGAATTCCTAACAATATATTATAGTCTTAATGTACGAATTAAGAAACTGATAAACATTTTATTTTACTAAAGATCATGTAAGTATGTTAAATCTGTGTTTCTTTAGGATAAGATAGAAAATGTCAATTTCCATTGTTTTAAAAGAGAAGAGAAGTGAAGGGGGAAATATTTAAGGATTAAGAAAACAAAAATTGCCATACATTAATGCAAAGATTTTTCGTATTATCATTTAATCATGCGATTTAATAGTGCGCTGTAATAGAATTAAAATTAGGTTTAATTACTCGTATAGTATCTAGTTTGGGGCTAGTGTGTCAAATAGGTACCCGATTTTAAAAAAGTGTCAATTGCATCCCAACTTTTGAAAAAAAATTTCAATTAGGTCCCTTTCAGACAGAGTTGACTAACGCTGTTAGTCAACGTGCCACGTGTCAATATGTGATTTATTTTAAATTTTTTAATTTTTTAAAAAAAAAAATGCCACGTGTCAAGTCCCTGTGTGTGACACATGACATTGTCAGTGCAACGTGGCATTATAATGCCATGTGTCAGTGTCACTATCAGATCTTATTGTGTTGATTTCGATTTAGTCCCCATATATGTCTTTTTGTTTCAATTTAGTACTTAAGTATGTGTATCTGATTCAATTTTGTCCCAATTTTTTTTTAATAATTAAAATATTTTTGTAATCCATTTTTTATAAGATTAGAAATAATTAAGTATAAATATTTTTACAAAATTAAGTACTAATATTTATAATGTTTCTCTCAATATCAGACCAAATTTATTATTCGTTTAAATGTTATACTAATATTTTTTATTAAAAATGACTTTTTAACTTATTACTTTATTAATTACTTTTTTATTAAGTACTCATGTTTTGTTAATTTTTTTTTCTTCAAAATAGAACGAACAATATTGTGTCTTACTAATTTTAAATCAAAATTTCTATTGGTATGAATGTTATACTAATTTCTTTTTATTAAAAATGACTTAATAAAATGATTTTTACCACTAAATTTTAATATAAATATCAAATACTTAATTTTTGTAAAACTTTTATACTTAATTACTTTTAATTTTATAAAAAAATATTTTAATTATTAAAAAATATTATGTCAAAATTGAATCAAATACACATAAGTATGTACTAAATTGAAACGAAAAAACATAAATGAGGAATCAACATAATGACTTCTGATAGTGATACTGACATGTGGCATTACAATGCCACGTGGCACTGACAATGCCACGTGTCACACACAGGGACTTGACACGTGGCATTTTTTCTTTTAAAATTTTTTAAAAAAAATTAAAAAATTAAAAAAATTAAATTAAAAAAGAAAAGCCACAGATTGACACGTGGCACGTTGACTAACGGCGTTAGTCAACTCTGTCTGAAAGGGACCTAATTGAAGTAATTTTCAAAAGTTGGGATGCAATTGATACTTTTTTAAAATCGGGTACCTATTTGATACACTAGCCCCAAAATGGGTACTATACGAGTAATTAAACCTTAAAATTAACCACATAAAAATAATTATTTAAATTAATAATGTTTAATATGTTGATTTGATAGTATAAAATAATTTTAAGAATATATCAAAAACAAATTAAAATAAATTTCCTATTACCAATGTGTGTTAACATCTATTATGCATAGCATGAAATGAAAAAAGATTTTAAAATCAACACATATTTAATATTTAAAAGATTTTAAATTTAATTCAAATTTAATAAATCAATTTTGTTAGGTGAAATTTATTTTATATATAAGATGACTTTATTTCTCGTGGAGAATAAATAAACTCGTCCAATGTTATATTTAAACTCACATTAAGATTTAATTATGTTCTAAGTTCTTGATAAATTTGATAATTTTGAATTGAATCTCTATTAAATTTGTATAGTGTATTGAATACTCAATCAATTTTATTAAATTTAAATTTTTTAATTGAATCTTCACTCTTTTGCTAGCTTGGTGATGTGGCTATTAAGTGATTGATGTAATTATTATTTTTTCATGTCACATCTCAATTTCTTCACATGTAATTTAATGATTTTATTATTTTAATTTTTTTTAAATTATAATTTTATAATTTTAAAAGTACGACGATATGACAATATAACGATATAATAATATGATAAAATAACAATATGAGGATATGATAATATAACAATATGACAATATAAAGATATAACAATATAACAATATGCGATATACAATAAGATGATATAATAATATGATGATATAATAATATGATAGTATAACAATATAACGATATGGCTATATAATGTTATGACGATATGAAAATATAACATATAACAATATGAAGATATAACAATATAATAATATGACGATATAACATTATGATGATATAACAATATGACGATATGAAGATATAACGATATGACAATATAATGATATGACAATATAACGGTATCATTATATGACGATATAACAATATAACAATATGATAATATAACAATATAACGATATGACGATATAACAATATAACGATATGACGATATAATGATATAATAACATGACGATATAACGATATGACGATATGATGACATAACAATATGAAGATATAACGATATAACGATATGACAATATGACGATATAACAATATAAAAATATAACGATATGACAATATGAAAATATAACGATATAACAATATGACAATATAACGATATGAAGATATAACGATATAACGATATAACAGTATGACGATATGACAATATGAAAATATAACAATATGGCAATATAACAATATGACAATATAATAATATAACGATAAAACGATATAACTATAAAATGATATAACTATATAACAATATCATGATATAACAATATAACAATATAATGATATGATGATATAACGTTATGATTATATGATAATATGATGATATAACGATATAACAATATAATGATATGATGATACAATGATATGACGATATAACAATATGACGATCGAACGATATAATAATATAATAAGATAACAATATGACAATATAACAATATGATAATATACAATAAGACGATATAATAATATAACGATATAACAATATGATAATATAACAACATGATGATATGACTATATAACGATATGACGATATGAAGATATAACATATAACAATATGACGATATAAAAATATAATAATATGCCGATATAACATTATGATGGTATAACAATGACGATATGAAGATATAACGATATGACAATATAACGTTATAATAATATAACAATATCATGATATCATGATATTACGATATAACAATATAATGATATGACGATATAACAATATAACGATATGAGGATATAACGATAACACAATATATGATATAACAATATAATCACATGACGATATAATAATATGACGATAAGACGATATAATAATATGAAGATATAACGATATAATGATATACAATATGACAATATAAGAATATAACGATATAACGATATGATGATATAACAATATGACAGTATGACAATATGAAGATATAACAATATGACGATATAACAATATGACAATATAATAATATAATGATAAGACGATATAACAATAAAACGATATAACAATATAACAGTATCACGATATAACAATATAACGATATAACGATATGATGATATAATGTTATGATTATGTGATAATATGATGATATAATGGTATAACGATATAACAATATAATGATATGACGATACAATGATATGACAGTATAACAATAAAATGATTAAATGATATAATAATATAATGACGATATAACAATAAATATATATATATATATATATATATATATATATATATATATTTTTTTATTTTTTTTTTTTTATTTTTGTGTGTT
>Ga0214542_1010124_pt1 | contig 14015 bp, 11 predicted proteins | sample CNSS1metaG_FD_160096 | JGI IMG/M metagenome (GOLD analysis project Ga0214542, IMG submission 160096) | Root nodule microbial communities from cowpea collected in UCLA plant growth center, Los Angeles, California, USA - CNSS1 | ecosystem: Host-associated > Plants > Roots > Nodule | place: USA...
CAATAAATGATCGAACGTAGCTCTGGTACCACTGTTAGTATTTTAAGGTTGTTAAAGGGATAGTTGAAGGGATAGAGAAAATGTGTGGATAGTAGAGTGTGAAAGTAGTAGTTGGAGAAGTGTATTTGTTAGTTGTTCTTCATTGTTACAAATGGTAGGATACATGGGTATTTATATACCCATAGATTTTTTTAGAAACTTCTAGCTAGAACTAATGCAAATACTTCTAGAATTTTTTACATAGTTGAATGTTCTTGATTTTTCTTTCTATCCTAGGCTTTTCTCCAATGTTCTAGAAGTTTATTTACATTTCAACAACTCTATCTTATATTTTTCTAGATTCTTCTAGAATTTACATTATACTTTAATAAGAATAAAGAACATAAATGAATGAGAAGTTTTCAGAAATTAGTGAAAATGCATGATTTCTACCATTACTAGTTCACCAGAAGAAACTCTTCTAGATTAAATCCTACAAGTTAACTTAAATTATACCATGATAAAATATTTTATTCTGTTTATTACTAAGACTTGAAATACTACAGGAGAGTGACATGGGTTTAAGTTCTTCGCTAATCTCACAATGGAAACAAGAGAGTTTTTTTTTTTTTTCTTTTTTCTTTTTCAGAACATGATGGACTAATTTTCAATGAACCAATTCTTGTGACCAGGGACCCAACTTGGGCATTTGGGACTGAAGTAATTGGAAACAACTTTGGAGTTAAGAAGGTCGATAATGGGCACGTAAGTGACGCAACGAGGTGTCTTGTATTGGTTTATGGAGGCACCTTGGCTAAGAGCAAAGTCCATGAGTTTGTCAAACGTGCCATTCTCAACCACCCTGATTTCCAAGGCTCCAATACACTCCGATACCCTGCCCTGCCGGTACACGCTGCTCAGAGATTCTTCAATTGCGAAGCAACAATCACAAAAAACAGAAGAAGGAATTGCTGGGGTTTCCCCATTTGTGTTGATTTCCCAGTAGACAACGTAGTGGCCTGGAATTGTTGACGTGTCCACGCAACTGGTGTATTCAGTGAGAGATGCACCAAATTGTGGAAGATGATCAGCACCAGTTTTGACAGCATTGTGGAGCTCAACTTCGTCGGTTTTATCAGAATCAATGCTGAGAACCACGTTCTTTCGACACACGAAGTTGAACTGAGGAGCCTTGTTCTTGAATCCAGCTACACGGAGGATGTCGCCAACCCGGTACCTATAAAGTCCTGCACCTCATGATTCATAATTAGTTGACTATTAATCACGAGTGTGAAGATTAAGGTAATCATTATGATCAGGAAATCGTTGAAGTTGTTTGATTACCTGCATAAGTGGTGACCACAAGCTCATACTCTTGATTCATCTTGACATCAACAAGATCTACCAAATGTTCATGGTCTAGGTTAGAAATGGAATCAGTATGTCCATTGATGTGATCGACGGGCAGGAATTCAAAGTAGGCCATGGTGGGAATGAGTGTGTAAGAGACCTCAGTTGGGTGACACAAGGGGTTCAAATTCAGGCCAAAGTAGCACTCAGAAGAAGCGTACATGGTGCACACAAGAGGAAGACCATTGCTATAATAATCCAATATGGGAATATACTGAGACATGGTTCCCGTGACAATAACATCAACATACTTGGTGTTAGGCCATATCCTGGTAATGATTCCCTTCCACGACCCCTTCAAACATTCGGCTTCAATGAAATCCGCAAGCGTGGGATTTGGTTTCAGCACTTTCATCACAGCTTCTCTCACAGATGGGTCAGTGATTTTGGTGTCTAGGGTGCCCGTTCTTATGTCATTGCAGAGACAACGGAAGTGCTTTTCGAGGAACTTAAGGGCACGGATAAAACCGGAGGCGAAGACTGCGCCAACGCGAAGAACTTCCTCGTTCTGGAAAAGGCCACAGAGCAACTGAGAGTACATGCTTTGGTAAGAGTGAGGGCAGAGAATGGTTTCGTTTGGGCTGGTGTAGTTTGCGTAGGGATCGGGTTTGCGGTGTATGAACTGTGAGCTATTGTAATAGCTGGTGAGAACTGGACGAGCAAGGAGTCCAGAGGGAGTCTTGGCTTCTGATTTTGTGAAGAGAAAGTACATGCCTTTTCCCTTCTCCAAACCAGGCACGAACTGATCCATCACCGGCATCAACAAGCTATAAAGCAATGATCTTCTCTCTTGTTCCTCTTCGATTGTAGGCATCAGCTTTCTCTCCCCACCAGACGTTCCAGAGCTTATTCATTCAATAAACATATCACAGATTAATTTCAGTTACCAATACATTCTTTATGCATTTCTGTCTAAATATTTTCGAATCAAACAGCACTGTTAGTTTTTCGACTATCTCATATACCTCAAAAAGAACACCCTGGTACTAATCCATGGCGTTAATTAATTTCCCATTATTAGTATGTAATGGGTTTACGAAAATTAAATTGCAAATATTAACCCTGCACCACTCTAGCTATACTGATATATATATATATATATATATATATATATATATATATATATATATATGTATATATACAAACTTTAATAACTTTAGGTCAATCATAAAGTATTACTTTAGGATTTTTAAAATAATTGGTATAATAACAAACAAATTTATTATATACAATAATTTATAATTAAATGAGACAAAGTATAAATATATATATATATATATATATATATATATATATATTTCAAAAATCTAAGTTGCAAATGTTGATTTTAATATATGAAATAATTTTAAATAAAATTTATTTTTTTATAGATACGTAGAGAAATTTATTTAAATAAAATGTTGTTCGTGAGGGTTTATTACATGATAAAAAATTACCATGACCTCAACTCTTAATCATGTAATTAGCTCTTGCTTCTAAATTGAAATTCTCGATTATCTGTCACGCAATTTTTTTTTTGTTTAGAAAAATAACTGAAATTGACAAATGTTAAAAAAGAAATTTATGAAATTAAAAAAGTCATGTAAATATAGTATGACTTCATTATAAAGAAATTATATCAAGGTGTGTCAAGATACAACTTTAATTCAAATTTTTTTAAAGTTGAAGTTATATTAAAATGACACAACTTCAGCTCATCCTAAAATAACTTCCCCCAAGACTAAATTAAAATTGCGTTGCTCTTTCATAATTTTAATTTAAAATATACTGAATTAAATTCATAACTCCGACTTAAAAAAACATCTACACTAAAGTAATACAACTCACTCACATCTATAAGTTTTTTCAAATTTATCCATTTCGATAATTTTTCAAAAATATTGCACCATAACTGTGCTTTTGCCTCCAAATAACGTTCGGGTAAAACTATGAAAAAAATTTGTCCAATCATTAAAAAAGTTAAAATAAATTAAAATTGAGGAATAAAGTATTAAATACAAGTGTGTGTAAAAATTTACCTATCAAAATAATACAAACTTATAAATATAGTTCACGCAAAGTGTAATAATTTATTCATATTCACTTTGACATGATGTGACAACTCATGCCATTAACAATATTTTTGGTAATATAAAATGTACGTGTAAGTAAAACAAATCATATACATGTTAATAATTTAACTTTTCTATTCCAGTAACTGATACCATTTTTTAAGCATAGAACATTTTTATGTAAAACTAGATAATTTACATATATATATATATATATATATATATATATATATGTATATATATATATATATATTAGGTTTTAGTATAGTTCTTTCTCTTTAATCTCTTGTCATGTCTCGTGTCAGATTTACACAAAATTCTTATCAAGTTGACCAAATTGCAGTGTGAAAAACTAAGGAAAGGGCAATTTGGTCTGACAGAAATAACATAAGGATCATTGTAGAAGTTTTAAACTTGAGAGATCAAACTGAAACTTAAAATGTAGATAACAGATCAAAGTTTTACTTTAGCCTTAATTTAGAATAAGTAATATATACCAGAAGAAATAAGCGAAAGTGAAATGTGTAGAGGTACCTAGTGAGAAATTCTGAGATGGGTTTGGAACATAAAATTGGGGAGGTGTCACCGTTGGCTATGCGATCAATATGAGGCTTTAAATCCTCGTAAGTGACGACTGGGACGAGCTTTTTGAAAGTGATTCTGTCAGTGCGAGCGTCTAGGCCATGGCGTCGGAGGTACTCAGTTTCTGCACTACAAGAAAGGATCTGTGCAAGCACCTTTTCTTGAATTTCATCAGCGTTTCTGGTGACCTCTTCAATGTATTCCAGGGCCCTCTTATTCTCCATGATGATGCTACTGTTACTGCCACCATCGTCAAGCTCCTTTGGCTCGTTGCAGAAGTGCTTCGGAGCCTCAGGCATGGCTGCAGAATCAATAGCTATCGAGTTTCGGAGTGTGGCACCAAACATGCACACTTAAGGAGAAACAAGAGTTTGGGTTTAGTTTGGAAGAGAGGAGTTTGGGTTGGAAAACTAAACAAAGTGAGAGTGCATTATATAAAGGCAAACTGGGAACCCTCTCCAGAGTCTCGTCCAAACAAATAGGACAAAGGGGTATAACTGTAAACTTCAAAAAAAATGTGACTTTAATTAATGTCCAAGTAATGTTTTTGAAACTTTGGAAGAAGACCAAGTCTATCATGCAGGGGTTTAAAATATGGCTTTACAAGAACTTTGCTTCGGCAACCGGGAAAGGATGGGAAAGGATACGATTTCTGTGTGGATAAATTATTATTATATATATATATGCTTCCGACTATTATCATTTTAACTATTTTCAATATAACATGTATATTTAGATGTTATTTTCTATAAAAAAAGAAGAAGTTAAAAACATGTATTAATTGTCATCACATAGAAATTGATTGAAAGATGGTGTGAAACTGTTTGATAACAAGGAAGTTTGAAAAAAAGGAAGCAGAAAGAGTATATAGGGTACAATTACCGCGGCTGTTGTTAAGAAAACCAGCAACAACGTTGGCTGCGCGGTAAGTTGATTACGGCTATAGTTGCATAGAAACAGGTCATTACATATTTTGGTGTTATTATATTTTTTGCCAAATGTTGTCTGCTTGAGTATACTAATAATTAATGAGTGTATTAAATGTTCTTTGACTACTACTCTTATCAGCAGGATCCATATTTTTAGCTCTGCTACTGTATATAAAACAGTTTTGTTAGTTATGACTGAAACTGATGTACACAGATTAGACTATTTTTTATATTTTCTTTTCAAGAAATATTTTTCTAATGACTTTACTTTTCTCTAGAAATTGTTGTTTCTTGTGAACTTATATATATATATTACTGCATGCAATCTACTTGGCTGGTTAATTAGGTATAAAAAGCGAAGTACTATATTACAAAGCTGCACGTAATTCTTGGGAAAATGAATGTTAAAGACAGATAATGAATTTCATTTGAACTGACACGTAAAATGTTTAAAGAATTAAAAAAGATGTTTAATTTTAAAGAAAATTATAAACAGTGGTATACAATGTGTTGTCTTGTTAAGTTGTAAATGCTCAACTTTTTCTTTGGACTTTTAGGGCAGGGGGTGGCATAAAGGGTTTGGTTATTCGGTTAGCATCAATCCAAATATACAATATAACTGCCTAACTATCCAACACTTGATAAAATGAATGAGATGGATGCTATATTTTTCCAAATGAGGATAGTGATAGATGATGGAAATAAGAACCTTAAAGTGTTGAGTAAATTGTTCGTTTTTTTTTCTCCCTCTTTCAGGACCCATCTCACTGATTCACTGATTCTGTACACTATCTCGACTTCCACCGATTAATGCGCGACTTTCTGGTTGAATTTGAAAGTCTCTACACAAACACTGAAACTGTGTTATCACATTCAATATTCACTTTAATTATTTAAATATATTCATGAAAAACTCTTTTAACCGATTAAGTGTGGAAGATTTCATTCGCTACAGTAATTTGAATTTTGGTGGCCATACCAAAGAGAGAAATAGTCTTAATAACAAATAAAACTATCTTAAAACTTTTTGTTAGAAAAATATAAGTAAAGAAGATTCATTAAATTGAAGATAATCTTGATACCTTGTAAGTTGAAATTAGGTTCATATATAGTATTGTTATCTCCTCAAATAAATCTTTGTTAGAAGACTCGTCTCTGATCACAATTAAAAATAAAAATAAGGTACTAATATAAAAATAAGAATTATAAAAGTTAAAAAGATGTAAACTATGGGCGAGATTTAAGTATATTACCGTAAATCAAATGAAAGGATTTTCAACATTATGTCACTCAGAACTATCTAATAAGGTGACAATTTATAACCATAAAAAACAAGAACAAGTTGATTTATAATAATAATTGATTTGTATGCTTCTTCAGTTGATTTATAATAGATGTTTAACTTTTTTTATTCAAATTAATGAAATTATTTCATTTTTATATTTTTAGTACAATTTTAAATGTGTTGTTTGTTATGTTCCTTTTCAATTTCCTTATTTTAATATATATTTTTGTGTTATTACAACTATATATCAAAACTTCTCCGTATACAAGAACCCTTATCACTTTGAGTGATTAAATAATAATAATAATAATTATTATTATTATTATTTTCACGATATATCCTTAAAAATATTCTTTAACAATGTAATGAATGACAAATAAACCAATTCATGAGCCACATAAATTCAGAAGTAGTCTCGCACACACACAAAAAAAAAGACATTTTATCTAGACAGATCTAATTAAGGGCTGCAAGTCAGGTTCAATAATATTCCTTTACTTTTTTATTTAAAAATTCTTAATCCTTATTTTCTAATCAAAATCTCGACTAATTAAAAGATTATATTTCATTAAATCTTTTAAATTCTGAGAAATTGATCTCAAGTCTTATCAAATTGTATTCGATGTTTAGAATATTCAACCATTCAATTAATATACTACCTTTTACATTAGGATACACCTTTGATTCACAATGATTTGACTTAAAAGCCAGGATTGATTACAGTTTTAAAGTCTAAAATACTATTACTACTCGTTTATTATTACTTTTTCTTCATCTGATATTTGATTAATTTGTGTATGTTAGAATTCTCCTGTCGATTAGAGATAAAACAATTTTATAATATATAAGTGGGATGTAAATTTTATTTTACAAATCGATTTGTGAGATTTGAGTTAAGTTTAAATCCTTTCCTTTAATTTATAAAGTACTTAGAATATATATATATATATATATATATATATGGTTGTAAACTTCACTTTTCAAACCGATTTTTCCAAATAGTTATGGGAAAGTTTAGGCACACACTTTCTTAATAATTAGAAACACAATTTTGGAGCACTCAAACACTACATTTACGTAAATCTATAGTGGACAGTCTTTATTTTTCTTTTACTTTTCTGTTTTTAGCGTATGAGTTGTTGAATCATATCAGGAACTTGTGTCTCTTCTCTTTTTGTCTCTTTATCAGTGTTTACAATATTTTGTTTGTTTATAAGTTGCACGTCTTTTAAACGATTGTTTCTTTGGAAACACGAATACGATTGACTCAACTAGCTGAGAGAAACATACCAGGAAGTTCCTCTTCATACAACAATTTCATTGATTTTAGTAAAATTACATATAGGGATTTACAACAGCACATGAACACCAGGGAAGCACTAATATTTTATTAACTCCAAAAGTTTAAAGTCAAACAAAGTTTTGTATTGTTTTTGGAGATTTATTGTGAGAGTGTGTAGAATATTAACAGAAACTCAAAAAACATACCATTCAGTTTCAGGAGAACAATTCTTGATCATGTGTTTCAATGCTTACTCAACAATTTCAATGCTGATGAAAAGTGCAGCTTCGAGGGTATTACCATTATTAATTCATGTGTTTTTCTTCCTGTGGAGTACTTTTTACACATATATCAGTATTTTCCCCAACATTTCTTTTTTAATTCGACTCTACTGCTACGTGATGGAGCTACAGATCAAGGTCATCGATCTTCTTCCTTTCAACTGCGGAAATGGATTGTTGCTTTAGGGTTATCAACTTTTCAAATCAAATTTATTATAGTTTTCTTATTTTCTCTCCATAAATATCCAACAAAATTAAAAAAAAAATACATGAAAAAAATTTAAAGTGCAGAATATGTTTTTTTATTTTTTTTCCTTTTTTATTTAGCTTTTTTCTTATTTCTCTCTATCAACTCATTCACATAAATTATAACGTATAAATACTTTTTTTTATTTTATTTTATAATGAAATTGTTAAATCAGAAAAATTAAAGTGCTTGTTCGAAAATGATAGAAGTTATTTAAAAGGACTTCAATTTGAAAAGTAATATCGGTAAGTAATGCATGTAAATTTGACCAAATATATACAAAAAAGAAAAAAAATCATAAATGTAAACCAGCTTGAAAAAAAGAGTAAATTCAGAATGTGAAACTACACAAGTATAACTTGCAGAATTTGTAAATAGTGACGAGGAAATGATAGAATAAGATGATTTTGAACTGTAAATGAAAATAAATAGGTGATCTTATAAAAGAAAAGTAATTAAAAGACTTCAACTAATTTAAAATTAAAGATTACAAATAACTCTGAGGGCAATTGCTGAAGAATTGAAGTAATTAGAGATATTAATTGTTTTTGGTTAACGTAATTAAACATACATTTAACTATGTTCTTAGTAACATAATTTGTTTAGTAGAGTCTCTTTAAGATGTTTTAATAACAGTCAATGTTAGAATTTAGATTCTCAATGTTATCAATTATATCTCTGCATAGTTTTCATTACTTTTTAAAATGGAGAATTTAAGGAATAATTAATGCGCATGTGTATCATCATCTTTACATCGAAAATTAAAATAATTAATAAAAATATTATAAAAACATATAACAGATTTTATAAACACAAAAATACCTTTTAAGTTTTTAAGCAATGATTTTTTTTTATAAAAACAAAGATTTTAAAATTTCAAAGGTCCATGTTAAAAAGTAAAAGAAAAATTCAGTATTGGTGAAATTTAATATTTGTTATGAAAGGAAATTTAATAAAATTTCAAATTTAATTGTTTTTTTTGTAAATTTTTTATATGTTTAACGCTATATTTTTGTTGGTTTTTTTATTAATTTAAGTTTTTATATGTTTAATTATATTTATTTTTTAATAACATTAAAGTATAGTTATTTTATGATTTAATTGTTTTTTTTATTGGTGAGCATTAAATGAAATACTAAACACACTTGTACAATATTTGAACATTTTTGTGTTTTAAATAAAATAAAATTGCATTAATGGTTATTAGATAATATTTTATTTAATATCATACTTAACTATGTACTTTTATAGGATTTAATGCATATTAATTATCCTTAAACAAAGTCCTTAGGACACTGGTTAACAAGATCTTTAAAAAATAAATCAACCCATCTCTTTCTAAAATTTGATCTTTAACAAATATTCATTTTAATGGATAACAAATAAAATTTAACACATTATAATCTCTTAACACTACTAGAAATTCTCATATTACATGAAAGTTTTTTTGCAAATTTGTTAAAAAAATTTGCAAGAAAAGATTTTTTTCTGCCATTTTTCTAAGAATCTTAATTGGCTATATTTCTTTCATAAATAATTATTTTCTATAAAATTACAAAATTTATAAGTATTTTTTACAAAATTTGTTGTGAAAAAATTTGTTGTGAAAAGTGTTTTATATAAATATTTTGTAAAAAAGCTGATAACAATTTTTTGTAATTTATTTTCATAACAAAATTCGTAAGTATTTTCTAAAAAAAATTTAAAATAAAATTATCAGAAAATATAAATTTTTTTAATAATGTAAAATGCAAGTTCAAAAATAATAACGGTACTCCGTAAACAAATTATGTATATAATTTGATGAATAAAAAGGGATTATGTTTTGATTTGACTCCACCGAGTCGAAACAAATTGAATGTATATATTTTAGGGTTCCATATTACAATATTAAGTTGAGGAAAGGATAAGCATACATAATAATATCGTAGTCTTACTAAAAACAGGAGCTGCTGAATGGTGCCCCAATATCGGGCTTGTGTAACTTAGAAATTGACGTTTGTCTAATGCCCTTGTGCCACCTACCTAACATCAATGTCCCTAACATAAATGTCTTCAACCATTGTAGTGGAAGATCCCTCTCCATTAACATTAATTATGATGGGGGAGACAATACCAACTCCTTATACTACATTTGTAGGTAGATAATGTGTTTGTTGTTAGTTAATTATCATTTATTAGAAATAAAATAAATTTGAAGTATATATCTAGTTGCAAATCTTATTTTATAAGTTAGTTTTGTAAGATTGAATTAAATTTAAAATTTACTTTTTAACATGATATCAGAGCTATGAATTTGAGTTTATATTAAAAATATTTATTATTTGTTGAACCTATCATGTCACTCCGGATTGAATTAAACTTAAAATTCATTTCTTAACATGATATCAGAATCAATAAATTCGAATTTATATTAGCATTATTTGTTATTTGTTAAACCTATTATATCATTCCGTCACTATCCATTAATATTTAATTTTATGTTCGATATGTATATCTATTAACGTAATAAGATGTTGAAGATTCAGAAGATAATATTATTTTAAAATAAATAAAAAGATACAAACTTTATATTATAAGTTGATTTTGTAAAATTAAGTCTAGGAAGCTATAAACTATTTTACAGGTCACTTCCTTGTACAAATTAACGGTCTGTATGAAACTATAAGAGAAACCATTAATCTACAAGTTAAGCAATTTTTTCTACAAATTAACGGTCTGTATGAAACTATAAGAGAAACCATTAATCTACAAGTTAAGCAATTTTTTCTTCTGTAAGAATTTGGATTAGAGTAATAATTTATGCATTTGAATTCAGTCTTACCATTAACAAATTCTATATCTATCACTAAACCAAACTGTTTAAGAGTTGAGATTTTCAGAAACAATTCTGGTTTTGGTAACCTGAAAGTGAAGAATTGTGAGGACAAAATAATATCGCCATCCAATTCGGTAGACCTTGAAAGAGGACCTGTCTCTGTCCACTCACTCTCACTCCTTCCATAGATATCAATATCTGCATCTATATACCCACGTGTTTATAATTTAAAACTATAAACAATTTGTGACAGTAAATCATAATTTACACTACGTGGCCTAATAAACAACACAACTTTTGGAGGTTTTTTTTAATAATGATAAAATAGTGAGGACTGTATTTTTAAGTTGTCGATTAAACTCCACTAACAGACCTAGGTAGACCTAAACGTATTTTCATTTCTGAATGGGATTGAATATCTGTTGCTAGTCGCATTCATTATTCAGTAGTAGTCAAAATGAAGGTTGAGATCCATGTTACAAAGGATAACTCTACTCTTCTTCCCCTTTCTTATATATATATATATATATATATATATATATATATATATATATATATATATATATATATATATATATATATATTACACCTACTCAGACATATCCACATAATAATAAATAACATGCAACTCCTATATAAAAGTAGAAGCTGAAATTTTACAGTTGAATATAGCATTACTTTCACCGTAACTTTTTTTGTAATATTTTTTTTTTCTTAAACTTTGTTTTTTTATCTAAATATAGAGATGGATTGTTGAACTTACTTTTTGAGTTATAAACTCGTAAGATATAAATGAAGAAAATTTCTAACAAATAATAATTGTACCTATTCACATCCTTTTATCCATATAGATAAAAAAAATGCATGATACAATTATATATAAATTTATCATCTAGACTTTGTAGTCTAAAGTGATTTATTTTTTATGCAGGTGTAATTTTCAGTTTTTACTACCGAAGACTCATTTGTGAAAATCTTTCATGGACACAACATTGTTCATGCCAGAGTCATTAAGAAAGTTGTTGTAAGTGTTTAAATAAGATGAAAAACTCTCTAGACGCATGTATACGAAGGCCAATTTTGTGATTGAGCTTTTAGTGGAGGATTTGTATTCTGCTCTAGTATCTTAATAGATCAATGTGTTGTATACTCTTCTTGGTAGATTGTCTAGTTATATTCTATAGTATGTGGTAGTTTTAGTTTTATTATGCAGGAGTATATATCTTTGTATGTTTTTTGCTTAAAGTACAAACTTTAAGGCCTATTGTACTATATGCCCCTTGGTCTATCGGCCATGCCCAGTCCTCAGGACCATCGAACAAGGCTGGGAGGGCTTGTATATGAAACATATCCACCGGTCGAGCGGCCTCACGGATGAACTACATAGGACCATCGGTCAATCGGTTTCTCAAATGAACCACGTATCATATCGCAAGGAACCATCGGTCGATCGGCCTCGTGAATGAACCAGGTTAAGGACCACCGGTCTATCGGTATCACAAACAAACAACATATTATATCGTGAAGAACAATCAGTCGATCGGCCTACATATTAATTACGCATTACTCCGTAACGAATCATCAATCATTCGGTCCCACACGAACAACACCTTAACTTATAAGGGACAACCATCTGATCAGCCACAAGTTCGATCAGTCGATCAATCTCCTAAAAGATTCGCGTAGTGCTTTATATGTGACCATCGGTCGATCAGTTATAAATAAAATATTCACTTGTTAAAATCAGAAGATAACCAGCCTAGTCAAGCGGCCATCGGTCGCACGGCCATACAACACCAGTCAATCGGATTAAACAAGTCAGTAATCTTGATTAGAGGATCATTGGGCCGTGATTAAGGAACCCTAATCACAGGCCCACACTGGAAACTATAAATAGGGCCCAAAGGTAGGTTGGTGAGGATCTTTAATTAGCATTTATTACGGCAGTTATATTGATACACCGATCGGTTCATTAACTGACTTAAGCATCGGAGCCTTTTAGATAGGTACCCCGATCGTCTGTTCGACCGATCGACCGAGGAAATGGATTTCTTGGAGAAGAAGTTATTGCAGTTGCGAGAAGAGGAGATCTCAAGAAGAGGAGTGAAATCGAAGAAGCTCTTAGAAGACTCTTGGTCCCTACACCCGAAACACCTATCATACACATATTATATATTTGGATAATCTTGTAAGAATGTGTTTATAAGAGTTAGAATATCCCAAGTATTCTATTATATATTTATACTATTTTTGCCGACCAAAAAATAAATAAATCCTTAACTAACACATACAATAATTCATGGTGAAAATAAAATGTGCATGTGTATATGAATTTGTCATTGAGAGTGATATAGGTAATGGGATAACAACAGGTAGCGTGTATGTAACTTTTAAGTATCACTTTTATTATCTTTGAAGAGAAAACAAAATCAAAATATAGAAAATATAGTACCTAATGTTACTTATTGTACAAAATGGAAATCATAATTCATTTTATAATTATCAATCACATTCCATAATTTTCAGTTTGGTCTTTCATCAAATCAAAATATTACTTTAGGTGTTTGAATAATAACCTTTTGGTACAATTATGTCTTTACTCATAAAAATAATATTACCATACCACTTTACAATTTTAACTTATCAAATAATAGTCCTAATATATTTAAATAATATATATAATGGGGAAAACAACAACAAACAATATATCAGAGAATGCAGCGGATATAATTTCCCCTAACTTGCAAGAATCTATGAGGAGCAATAATCAAGGAGCAGCAATAATAAATCACCAAAAGCACAAATAAAGACACCAAGATTTTTAACGTGGAAAACCCCTCAAATCAAGGGTAAAAACCACGAGTCGTCCAGACCAAAGAAATAGCTTCACTATGATCAACAAGAGTACAAAAGAGTCTTAATCAATATCACAAATTAGTGCCAACACCCAACCAAATAACAAAGCAACAAAGCTTTCAAAATAGAGAAGAACAAGAGAGGAAAACCTATAATATCACTGCTGCAGTGCGAAATTAATATCTCCCAACTCAGACCTCGTATCAAAGATCCGACCGGTCAGAATGAAGAGCAATGAGTTCCGAACCTGCTGTAAAAATTTCAGCCCGATCCAACGGTGAACGAATCCGCAGCG
>Ga0214542_1010130_pt1 | contig 14007 bp, 8 predicted proteins | sample CNSS1metaG_FD_160096 | JGI IMG/M metagenome (GOLD analysis project Ga0214542, IMG submission 160096) | Root nodule microbial communities from cowpea collected in UCLA plant growth center, Los Angeles, California, USA - CNSS1 | ecosystem: Host-associated > Plants > Roots > Nodule | place: USA...
TGATCACATGATTCAAAAGATTGAACGCAAGGAGTACATGGGATTTGGAAACCTTTGCATGTACACTGCTAAAAATTAGAAATCATCAGGCCTAATATTTTAGGTGCAGTTTTGTATTGTCTTTGGTTACATTGGTGACACATTTTTGTATTTTTTTTGTTGGTTTATACTTTTAGTTCACTTGAAACACAAAAATTCCTTGTATTAGTCCTCAAATTCCAACAATTGATCCTGTAGAAATATTTTAAGTTCATATTTTCTCAGGGAGCCAGGGTTTTGGCCAGAAGAATAGTTGTTTTCTCTGTTTTTGTATATGTATTTCATTTCTTTATCCTTCAAATTCAATCGAAGCAATCTTTGGTTTCTGTATTTTTAAGAGGCTGCATGTAATCAATATCTCGTCCCTTAGTGCATGTTAATTTCTTAGAAATGTATGTGTTTAAGTGAAATCTAAATTCCCAGAATTTGAAAACAATAAAAGAAGAAACTGTATGAAAAAAGAATAAAAAAGTTGCATTGCATGCGAGGGTTATTCATATTTTATTATTGCGACAAAGGTGCAGTGTATGAGTCCTACTATAGGCAATGAAAAAGGATTTTTGACAATTGAACGTTAATAATTTTATAAGAGTAAAATAGTATTAGAAAAAGTTAACTTTAATATTTTTGGAAAGAAGAGTAACTAAATATTAAGAAGAGAAAATATCAAATGCTAATAAAAAAATGTGCCGTCAAAGTACAAGTGTCCGGTAAGGAGAAAGGATTTCTGAACTTTTTATATTAATCAAGTTTGTGGTGTTTTATGACCGCAAAATCAAATCGTGACATCACCCTCCCCAATTGACGGTAATTGAAATTGGATAATGATATAATGTCTCAGTTATTTGACCTTAATTTTACTCGCCTACGTGGCATCCATTATTTTAATATTTTTTAATATGAGAAGAGCAGTGACGTGTGAGAGAAACTCGAGTGAATGTTGAGGTTGGGATACACGCGCTGTAGAGGAAAAGTAAGAAAAAAAGAACTGAACGTTGCGGTTTAAACTAAAGGCGAGAGTGCGGTTTAGGGAAAAGCGAGAGCGAGAGTGCGATTTTGGGAAAGAATAACAGAGGTGGATCACTGCCATAGCTTCGTCGACAATTGGAAGCCCTAATTTTGGTGTTCTTATTCTCCAAATCAAAGGGCAATTTGGTATGTTTTACTACCCCTATCTTGGTCGAGCGGGGTGAATCTGAAATTAGAAGTTTGCATACTACCACAGTATTAGGACCACTAAGAACGACTTGATTGATATGCTTGCTCCTGATCAAGGTACCAAATTTGGTGTTAAGGTCCTGATTGGCAAAAAACAAAAAAAATAAGTATTAGGTTTCCTAATTTATGTGAGGTTAACGTGTGCTTAATGAATATTTAAAACTTGACATATACCAGATGAGACCCTCGAGTTTGATATTTGGTCAACCTCACACAAAATATTGTGTCATGAAACTCAGTGGCGGCATGACGCAAATACCTCTGCATGCTAAGTGTCCTTTTGTAATTCCATAAATGTCTTTTTACGCTGAACTTTTTGTACAGACAGTACTGGAACTGCTTTTCAAGTGTATTATAACATGAAATCTGGTTTGGACACAATCCAAAAGCCATACAAATATTTCCATCACCATGAATCATCACCGAACAACTTAAATAACTAATTGGAATTGAAGATTGAAACAAAAACCAAATTTTATGGTTCCTGAATCAAGTGTCCTTTTGTAATTCCATAAGTGTTTTTTTACATTATACTTTTTGTACAGGCAGTACTGCAACTGCTTTTCAAGTGTATTTTTACATAATTTCTGGTTTGGACACAATCCAAAGGCCATCCAAATAATTTCATCACCATGAATCATCGCCACACATCTCAAACAAGTCATTAGAATTGAACATTGAAATAAAAACCAACTTTTTTGGTTCGAGAATCAAATGTCCTTTTATGATTCCATAAGTGTCTTTTCACATTGTACTTTTTGTACAGGCAGTACTGCAACTGCTTTTCAAGTGTATTTTTACATAATTTCTAGTTTGGATACAATCCAAAGGCCATCCAAATAATTCCATGAGACCATGAATCATCACCACACAACTTAAATAACTAATTGGAATTGAAGATTGAGTTAAAAACCAACTTTTCTGGTTAGACAATCAAGTGTCCTTTTATGATTTCATAAGTGTCTTTTTACATTGTACTTTTTGTACAGGCAGTACTGCAACTGCTTTTCAAGTGTATTTTTACATAATTTCTGGTTTGGACACAATCCAAAGGCCATCCAAATAATTCCATCACCATGAATCATCACCACACATCTCAAACAAGTCATTGGAATTGAACATTGAAATAAAAACCAACTTTTCTGGTTCGAGAATCAAGTGTCCTTTTATGATTCCATAAGTGTCTTTTTAGATTGTACTTTTTGTACAGACAGTACTGCAACTGCTTTTCAAGTGTATTTTTACATAATTTGTGGTTTGGACACAATCCAGAGGCCATACAAATATTTCCATCACCATGAATCATCACCAAACCACTTAAATAACTAATTGAAATTGAAGATTAAATTAAAAACCAACTTTTCTGGTTCGAGAATCAAGTGTCCTTTTATGATTCCATAAGTGTCTTTTTACACTCAACTTTTTGTACAGGCAGTACTGCAACTGCTTTTCAAGTGTATTTTTACATGACATCTGGTTTGGACACAATCCAAAGGCCATCCAAATAATTCCATCTCCATGAATCATCACCAAACCACATAAATAACTAATTGGAATTGAAGATTGAATTAAAAACCAACATTTCTGGTTCCAGAATCAAGTGTCCTTTTGTAATTCCATAAGTGTCTTTTTACACTCAACTTTTTGTACAGGCAGTACTGCAACTGCTTTTCCAGTGTATTTTTACATGACATCTGGTTTGGACACAATCCAAAGGCCATCCAAATAATTTCATCTCCATGAATCATCACCAAACAACTTAAATAACTAATTGGAATTGAAGATTGAAATAAAAACTAACTTTTCTGGTTCCAGAATCAAGTTTCCTTTTGTAATTCCATAAGTGTCTTTTTACACTTAACTTTTTGTACTGGCAGTATTGCAACTTCTTTTCAAGTGTATTTTCACATGAAATCTGGTTTGGACACAATCAAAAGGCCATCCAAATAATTTCATCTCCATGAATCATCACCAAACAACTTAAATAACTAATTGGAATTGAAGATTGAATTAAAAACCAACTTTTCTGGTTCCAGAATCAAGTGTCCTTTTGTAATTCCATAAGTGTCTTTTTACATTGTACTTTTTGTACAGACAGTACTGCAACTGCTTTTCAAGTGTATTTTTACATAATTTCTGGTTTGGACACAATTCAAAGGCCATACAAATATTTCCATCACCATGAATCATCACCAAACAACTTTAACAAGCTATTGGAACTGAAGATTGAAAATAAAAACCAATTTTTCTGGTAGGATAATGAAGTCTACTTTTCTAATTCCATAACTGTCTTTTTATACTCAACTTTTTGTACAGGCAGTACTGGAACACCTTTTCAAGTTTACTAATACAATCAAAAATAACACAATTGCCTTCCTAAAATTAAGTATATTGATGGTTAGATTACCATTAAATCATGAATATATCTATCAATGTACAAACTACATATTAACTCCAACAAATGATTCAACAATATATACAATTGTGCCAACATAAGTGGCTTTTTCAATCACACTTTTACTTCTAAGACTGCATAACACATTGCAAGTTAAATAACATATTCCAATGTATCAATTCCTATTTCATTCAACTTTCCAAAATACATATACAATGACTATTCATTATCCTTCGTCTACCTCAATCTAAGTATCCCTATCTAAAATTATCTCAAAAATCATGTTATGGCAATGTTTGTTGTGTGAATGGCCTTTAATAAACCAACAACTACGCCAACAAGAGTGCGTCCAAGCAATGCACCGAACGGTACCCACCACTTTCCGCCGAACCCATCGCCTCCAACAACCCAAACCACTCTCGAGAACTCCGCTATCTGTTTCCACTACGACCCACAACACCAACCTTTATGGAAGGATAGCCTTTTGGGGAAGAAAAAACTCTTGCGATACAAATGCCTCTGTGCTTGTGTGACCTGCTCGAAGAAGAAACTTGCGAGGAAGGAGAAGGACGAGGGAAAACGAACCAACGCACTGTGTTTTTTTGAAATGTTTCTCCAATTCACCGCGCGTGCACATGACGCAAACTTACCTGGGACGCTGCCTCCAATTACCGTTTCATTTAAAAATATTAAAATAATGGATACCACGTAGGCGGGTAAGATTGGAGTCAAATAACTGAGGCATTGTATCATTATCCATTGAAATATAAGAATATTTTGAATATAGAAAAAAAAAACTCACTTAAAAATTTATATATTTATGAAATGCTTAAAACTTAATCAATCGGTTTTGTTATTTTTCATGTAAGTATGCAAAAACAATAACAATGCAAAGTAACCCTATATCACCCAAGAATTCAATTGAAAAAATATATTAATATTGAGTATTCGATAAAAGGAAATTTGTTAATAAAGATTTAATTCAGAATACTCAAATTTATCAAAGATTTAAAATTTAATCAGGCTAAAATTATATTAAAAAATTCTATATAATTTTTTTAAGATCTAATTTTTTTAAGATTTTAATATTTAAAAAAAATAAAAAAAATGTTTATTGTATTGTGAGTTTGTTTTATAAATTTAGTTTTAATATTAATAGGAAATAACATTCAAATGAAATTCGTATTAAGCTATTTATATATGTATGTTTAATTTAATTTAATTTTATGAAATCTATTTTTTCTATTAGAAGATCAACCCAATAGAACTTGACCTGTTTTCATAGTTTTGGATTAATTTTGTATCGACTTTCATAAATTTCTATAGCTTTTTATTAACTAAACATATAGTTCTACAATAAATACCATCCATCAGGAACCTTAGAACATTGATATATCAACATTTTATCATTGTAAACATTCATTTGACGCTCTCAAATTCTCTTCATCCCTCTCTCTCTTTTCACATTAATCATTTATTACATTCTTCATTTCTCTCTCTTCTAATCTGGTCTTTGTAGATAGATATGAGATTCTGAATGTTCACAAACCTTTCCCTGAACATCATTTGTGGACCCTGTACGTGCAAAGGTCTCCAAATCCCATGTACTCGTTATGTTCAATCTTTTGAATCATGTGTACAACTCCTACTCCACCTGTGACCAAACAAAACCATTTTACACTTTCCTCATAAAACTGCACTATCACACTCTGCGAACAAAACCATCTTACACTTACCTAGTAAAACTGCACTAACAGAGAGTGTCAAGGTTAGGATGAAAATGATCACAGATGCTCTTCCTAGTATGGCAATGGCCTTTTTCACTAAATGCTGTCCAACTAGTGCTGCACCAGTGGCTATGCTTACGAAGAAAAGAGCTGCAACATGATATTCAAAGTTCAACATCAAAATTTTCTCTGTAACAAGTTAGTGTTTCCTTAACTCAATAATAAACTATTTTATGTTATAGAGAAATTGATTAAGTTTTTTTCTAATTATCCGGTAAAAATCTTATGGAAATGAGTGGTGTTTGTTCATCCAAACTTACCATAAGGAACGGGGAAACGTTTAAGAAGGTAATATTCCACCACTGCCATAGATGCAGAAAAAGCCATTACCAAAGTGGATGTAGCACTTGCAACCTGTGTGGAAAACTCCTCAGTTAGAGTGAATTCCATGTAAAATCTGCATAGAGTTTAAGGCAAAAAAAGGGTACCTGAGGAGGAATTCCTAGACCAAGGAAAAGGGGTCCCAAGATGAATCCTCCACCAAGGCCTAGCAAACCAGCAATCATGCCAGCAAGTGTGCCACAAGCACAGAATAGAACCAACTGCAGCACACAAAAATGTGTTTGTTGATCTCCCTTGGATGCTATGATTCTCTTCCCTTTGTATAGACGCACAGCTTCATATGAACTCGTTCCTACAGCTATGGGAACCTGAAAGTACATAAATAAGTAAAATGATCAGCAATCACCATGATAATGATTGTAATGGCTCATTAAATTCTCCTAGAGTAGTTTATACCTGAAGTAGATTCATTAACCAATATAACCTTGAGCAAGTTGTTGTGTGTTTCTGTTGATTTCAAAACAGAGGCATCTGTTATCATCACATTATGTTTAACAGAAAATGAAAAACTCAAATTTTGAGTCATGGATACCAACTTTTGCAATCTCTAATCCAAGAATCATGATCCAGCCAGAAAAAAGAAGTCCAAGTTCCTTCCAACGAATGTTCTCAACTAGAGAAACCTGCATGACAGTTTTAGATTTCATTAGAAAGAATAGATGTTGCACATATATGGAATCAATAACTTTCAGTATTTTGTACAACCTTTTTCTTTGGTTCATTAATATCTTTGGCAGGATCTTCTGTTTGAATATAATGTGCAGCATCTTCAGGAGTTCCAATATCTGATTACATAAAAAATAAAAATAGCATAACATGTCTGATAAACACTTTTATATGCAAAAAGGTGGAATGGAAATATTATCAAACAGCTCACCGTCAATTCGTGAATTCTTCTTAGCTTCCTGGAATCATAACATGGATGCAAGCACTAGCATCAGAATGCAAAACTTGAAAGAAATTTAAATCATAAAAGAGGGTGATGTTTAAGGAAGCAATTAATTAACCTTCTTCATAATGGTTTCTTTCTTCCATGTATCAACACCCTTCAGGAAGGATTTAATTGAAATGCCTGTTTAACATTCAGATCACATCAGAGGAAAGAAATTAACTGAGCAAATCAAGAGTGTCTAAATTTTGAAGCTTGACCAGTAATTCTTACCAACGAAAAATATAATCAGCAAAACTGTTAGCATCCACTCAGGAAAAATGACATTGAAAGCAACTCCAATACTGATTCCAAGCATCAACATTGGTTGGAAAAGAAGTGCTAAGTCATAATCAATCACGGGCAAATCAAGTGTGGGGTGTCTTTGCCTCAAATTGTAGAAAACTGTTGCTGTTGCTCCACCAGTAATCATGCCTAATTCATCAAACAGATTCCATTCATGTGTAAATTTCCAAAGAAGAACATTCAATTCAAAACAAAGCTTGATAATGTGAAGTATGACTCTAATCTAACTCAAAAAGAGAATGATGTATCACTGTTTAGTTAAAGTTAAATCACATTTAATTTAATAAGAGTAATCGGTGACTTGTATAAGCACATCAAGAACAAAATTGTCATAATCATAACCAAGACACCACCAAGTATTACTATTAAAAAAGGGATTATATATTCCTTAAGTACTAAATTTTGTTGCTAAAACAGTTAACATGTAGATTAAAAGTTGGTTGATTTTTTATATTGATGTAATCTATATTTATAATAAGAAAATACCAAAAAAGCATAATTAAAATTGTTGTCTTATTATTTATTTATTTTATTTTAATATATAATTTATGATTTATTTGTTAAAAAATGTATCTCTTTATTTAATTTGTTTAATTATATTTTGTGTACAATTAGATTTTGCTGATATATTACATCAAAATGCGATGGTGAATTATTTGCAGCGTAAAGTTACTTTTAGTATAAAAGAAGTTTATATTTATTTTTGTATAACTTTAAAGTATAGTTAAAAATAAAATAGAAATAAGAGATGTGTATATAAATATAAAAAAAATGTTATTATATATTGAAATAAATTATTGATAATTCAATTATTTCTTTTTTTTCTTACACGTTACTGTTTTCTCTTTCATGTTCATGATACTCACTCTTGCCTCACAAATTATATTCTGATTAGAATAAATTTTTTCATACGTTGTTTTTTTTTCCTGATAATATTATATTTATATTAAATTAATTAAGTGTACAATTGACTTCTAAAATACGGAAAAAAATTCCATTACATATCCATAAAAACTACTAATGAAAAATATTAACATATAAACTATATGAATATACGATTATATGAAAAAAAAAATCAAGTTATATTTTAAAAAATAAATTTAAATTATTTCCATAGTTTATTTTCTTTTAATCAAACTATCAAATATAAATTACCTATTACGATCGTCAAAACATGAGATTGGATTAGATGAAGAAAAAAAAATTCTTACAAAACCATTTGCAAATATATCTAGTGTTATTATTGGAAAAATAAAAAGTTCAAATTTAAATATTTTTAACAACTAAACCAAAAAAATATAACTTTTTTAAATATTCCTAGGAAGTAGTCATGTATGTATATGTTAAAAGAATACAGAGTCATAACAGATGAAAAGAAAACTGGGAAAACGATATTTTGATTAAAAATGTATGCATTCGTAAGGTCTAAAAGAAAAATAAATTATTCAGAATACTATAAAGAACATGTTTCATTAAAATATTGGCACTGAGATTTGGACAATGAAATCAACCTAGTACCACTCCCACATGTTTGGTATCAATGTCCCACACAGATCTAGTAATTAACCCATCCCAAATGCTATATTAATTTTTTTTATACCAATCGTACCTTTATAATTATACATTTTCAACCAAAAATTGTTCTTTCTTATCTATATTTTTTAAATTTTCAAAGTAACATAACTTTTTTTAATTACACTCTTAATGTAATCAATATGGAAAAAGAAAAATTAAAAATATAACGACATGAAAAAAAGAATCTTAAACCTCTATTATCAAGGAAAAGAAGATGGAATGTTAATTTGTTAGAGAAAATAATATATATATATATATATATATATATATATATATGTTGAGAATAATGTAAGTGTGAGTCAAAAATTTGATATTTGATAGAATAGACAAAGTTAAACACTATATAAAAATAAAAACACATCACATCATTGTCTTAAGATTTTGATGTAAAAGTGGTGTCAAGTATATCTTATATGTATAAGACTCATATCATATAAATATATAGAATCATACTCTCTCGATGACTATAATCATATATGTAAAATATATAAACCCAACAATAAATATATATATATATATATATATATATATATATATATATATATATATATATATATATTTATGTATATATATATAAGTTCTTACATTTTGAAATTGCTGTTGCTGATTTTTGATCAAATCCAACAATAAGAGTAAGCATGGGCACAAAGATGCCACCACCACCAACACCTCCAACAGTTCCAAATGCTGATCCTAGAAATCCAACTATGCTTCCTACTATTAGTCTCCACCCAAATTTCATACTCTGCACACAACACCAAAACAAAAATGAAAAAGCTTTATCCATGTAATCCAACTTAACGCAAAAAAAAAATATCCACACATCCATGCACGCATGCATGGACTGAAAAATTTTGGAGTATAACAGAACTTTGTTCATTGAAACTTTTCTTTTTTTTATTTGTGATGAAAAGTTACTGTAAAATGAACATTATTTCTTACCGGCCAATGGTGCTTGTAAAACACTTTGGCATGATAATCAACCCCTACAGTTCCATTTGATGGTGTTTTGTTGTCTGCATTATTCTGATGAGAAGAAGGAGTTGCTGCTGAGACCGAAACAAGAAGAACAAAAGCAATGAAAGCCTTTGCAGCAACCCATTTCACAGCCATTGATAATGTTACTCTCTTCAGAAACAGACCAGTTTTTCTGAGCTGAAAATCTTAGTCCTTTCAGAACTAAGATGCTGTACTTTGCTTCAAAATGAAACCATGAGGACCATATATATAGAAATTTTAAGAAAGTGTTGTTCATCACTTCAAAGTGTACACTTGTACGGTAATATTGTTGATAATGGGTTTTAGTATTCAATCAAAATTTAGGTACAAGAAAACAACATGTTCGGTCAGAGTAGTATTGATAACAACATGGTCTCTATTCTCTGTGTTCATTGGTTTCATTCATCTTTTATATCTTTTATACAATTACACATACTTTTTTGGCTGTTTGTGGACAGTGTACACCCACTTACTTTGGCCTAATAAACTGATTAGTGCTTCAAATATGCCACATGCACTACGCTTTGTGGAGCTTCCAAAACCAAATGTTCTAATCTTTAAAATCTCTCAAATTCAGATCAACATTTCAAAATATTATACTTTTAGGAATTAAAAATTATATGTATTTATGTAAATGACCATTGTTTGTACGAATTTGGATTCTTTGCTCGATTTTTTTGTGTTGTTTTTTGACTGTGTCTCCATAATATACTGATTACCACTAATTTTAACGTTTTAAAATATATGAAAAAAATATTTAAAATGTCAACACAGTGTATTTTTAATGCTCAACAAAGAACCGTAAAAAAAATCAGTAGAAGATCTGGTTTTGTATTCTTGTGTTCGTACGTGCGCAGCCTCTTTTTGAATATTCCTTTCATTTAATTAATTAATTGCGGAAAACATATATAACATATCTATGGAAAACGTGTGTGTGATTTTATTTAAAAACTCGTACTTCAGAATATAGCATGATCACAAAGAATTTATTCTGTCTGTGCAGAAAAAGAAACATTTTATTTTGTCAATACTGAAACGTTTTACACAAACATTAATTGTACATAAACTATTCAAATGCTGATGCAGCTTTTAAATTAAATAGTTGTATTCTTAACACACAACCCATAAAAGGATAATATTGTGAAGAGCTTCACATTTTTCTATCTTTAACTTCTAACCCTGTAAGAGCAAAGATCTCCAAAATCCATGTTCTCCTTTTTTTCAATCCTCTTAATCAGGTTTGCTATGCCTACTCCTCCTGCAGTAAAAGAAAACGTTAAGTCATTTGTAATTTGTAATTTATTACTAATTTGAAATGTCAAAGCATAATCATATGAATAAAGTTTCTGTAATTTTTCTAAACTATATATATTGATTGAATATAAAAATGCATTGTATTGACTGTTTAAATAATAAAAGTGTATCTTTATGAGAATCCACTGTCATATGGTGTAAACACTTTCATCTTATCAGGATATTCCAACTGATTCCAACTTTTGAATGAATAAATAAGCATATCTTTTACTCTCTCTGCAACTTAAAGCACGACAAGTTGTTGATACATGTGTTAATAAAATAAGATATGGGTGAACAAGAACCACTAGTTATTACTAACATTAGTATAGTGTGTGTGGTACTGATATGGTACTACTCTCCTAAAAAGGAAGAAGAATAAAAAAGAGCGAAAATGATTTTTTGACTATTAAATTTTTGACAACTTTCTCTTACAACCTTAGGTGTCATCTTCTAAGTGATTTTTCATTTTTACATTTTTTCATTCTCAATATTCAAAAATCACTTAGAAGATGACACATCATATTGTAAGAGAAAGTTATTAAAATTTAGTAGTCAAAATATCATTGTTGTTTAAAAAGGAATGGTGCAAAATGCACTTGCCTAGTGATATTCCACTCACGAAAACAGTGAGTGCAAGGATGAAAATTATCAGAGACGTTCTCCCAAGTATAGCAATAACCTTTCTCACCAAATGCTGCCCAACCAGTGCAGCAGCAGTGGCTACTGCTACAAAGTAAAGTGCTGCACAAAAATCAGACATTAAACATTGAAAGCTGCATATTATCAAGTAACTTTGTACTTTTAGGTAAGAAAAGTTATCTTTTACTCTTAGTTAAATATACTATGTAGATATTGATAAACAATTAATTGTTAAATACAAAGCTGTATACGTACGCTCCACTTCTTATTTCATATTCATATAACTTTTAATATAAATTTTTTATGTTACATAGTGTTTTGGTTATGCATGTTCTTTTTAGGGTTAAATATCTTATGTTAAATTTACTAATTATTTAGAGTTATGTTAAATAGTATTTCTAGCACTCTTCTACTTAGATCAGCAACCCTTTCTCTCGATTTATGCATTCACTTGTACTATAGAGAAAGTTTTTATCTATACCTGCCTATTTGAGAAAGTAATTTCATCACTCAAGAAATGAAACACTTTTTATCCGTTGGGAAAAAAAATGTACATAATATGTACAAAGACAAAATCAACACTCCTCCTCATGTCAAAGTATATACATCATAAGTGTAACATGTTATTTGGTTCAAAATCAAATAACCTGATAAGTCCAATAAATAACAAATATCTCACTATGAAATAGATTTTGGATAACTTGAATTCTATCTTAAAAAGAAGGGTTAAATATGTTTTTGATCCTTCAAGTCTCAGCGAAATTTGGAATTAGTCCCTTATCAAAAATTTTGACCAATTTAGTCATTCATCTTTCAAAATGCGTGAATTTAGTCCTTTTAACTAAATTTTGTTAAGTTTATCTGACATTTCAAGCGCATTTCATGATAGTATTTAAATTATTTACACTATTTGACACATTTTTGCTTCAATGTTAACTTAAATACTATTATAAAATGCGCTTGAAATGTCAGATAAACTTAAAAAAATTTGGTTAAAAGGACTAAATTCACGCATTTTGAAAGATTAAGGACTAAATTGGTATAAAGTTTTGATGAGGGACTAATTCCAAAATTCATTGAAACTTGAGGGACCAAAAACATATTTAACCCTAAAAAGAAAAGTTTAAGCCAATCTCCCAAATTACAAAATTAATTTATAAAATAAGCACTAGTGCAAATTTGATATTTTACCTCGCCTTATAGGCCTCGGTTATGGCGGAACCGAAGCCTATAAGGAGACGGTGGCAATTTTGCAATTTCAGCAACCTATATTGCTTCGGTTCTACAAACAACCGGTGCCGTAAGCAGTTTTAGGCCTCGGTTGAAATAGAACCGAAGCCTATAACCCTGCCCAGAAACCCTAATTTAAAATTTTCATCAGCACCGCCCCCTTTGGCCTCGGTTGCTTTTCGACCGAGGCAATATTGGGCAGTTTTAGGCCTCGGTTGAAATAGAACCGAAGCCTATAACCCTGTTCAAAACCCTAATTTAAAATTTTCATCAGCGCCGCCCCCTTTGGCCTCGGTTGCTTTTCGACCGAGGCAATATTGGGCAGTTTTAGGCCTCGGTTATTAATTGAACCGAGGCCATAAAGCATGTTATAATTCCCAATTTGCGAACCCTATTCATCGTCTCCCACAATTTTCTTCCCTTGCACGAACATTTGCATTCTCTTCTCTCTTCACGAACGTTTACTGCTCTGCCACCACCAATTCTCTTCTCTCTGCACCGACCTCCAATTTCTCGCCTCAGCCCCCTGGAACCTGCTCCATCACGACGGCTGCACTGCCTCTGAACGGCTTGCTCCTCCGTCTCTTTCTCTCGCGCATAACACAACACCTAAGCCCTAAGCTGCCATCTCCAGCATCCCATCGTTCCCTGAATTTGTCGAGAGCGTACGCCAGCTCCCCGATGTGGACCCTGCACACCGGAAAATCTTCATCCATGACCTCAGTTGGGACGCCACTGCCGAAACCCTAACTTCTATGTTTGGGAAATATGGCGAGATCGAGGACTGCAAGGTCGTCGCCGACAAAGTCTCTGGCAAATCGAAAGGTTACGCATTCATCCTTTTCAAGCACAGGGATGATGCTCGCAAGGCGCTGAAAAATTCACAGAAGGATTTGGGTTTGTTTCTGGATTTAGGTTTGGCCTCTGCTGGCCCTGTGCCGACGCCTCATCCGAACACCAACCCGGTTTTTGAGTATACGCAAAGGAAGATATTCATGTGGGATTTGGGTTTGTTTCTGGGTTTGCATTCTATCATCAGATTGAATTCGAGAGGCGTTTTTGGAATGGTTGTAACGTTCCAAGTATATGGCTTCGGTTCAACCATACCTGAGGTAGAAAGAGGGTGTTTTTGCTTCGGTTAACACCCGGGGCCAAAAGTTACCCCTTTTGGCCTCACCCCAATATGCCTCGGTTCTGGAACCGGGGTAGAATATTGAAAATAACCGAGGCCAAAAGCCCTTACTGCACTGGTG
>Ga0214542_1010131_pt1 | contig 14005 bp, 9 predicted proteins | sample CNSS1metaG_FD_160096 | JGI IMG/M metagenome (GOLD analysis project Ga0214542, IMG submission 160096) | Root nodule microbial communities from cowpea collected in UCLA plant growth center, Los Angeles, California, USA - CNSS1 | ecosystem: Host-associated > Plants > Roots > Nodule | place: USA...
ATCAGAAAAAAGTGTGTGGGGGAACTGTGCTATGATTTCAGCGACTTGGAGAAGCTGCTAAACCTGCCGAAAGTGAAGAGTGCTTTAGGTGTGGGGGGTGACTTGAAGTTTGTTTCATGCAGTTCAACAGTGTACAATGCTATGCTTCAAGATTGGATGAAAAATCTTGAAGTGGGGATTCCTACTCTTCTTGAAGAAGGAATCAAGGTACTTGTGTATGCAGGGGAAAAAGATCTCATATGCAACTGGTTAGGTGAGCCTAATTCATTCATCTGGAACAAGTTTGTTTGAAGAATGCTACATGAAGTTCTTTTTCTAATTAAAAACTACAACTGAATCATGATGAGGCTTGTTAAATACAAATGAATCCCACAAAGTTTGGTGATTTTCCATAAACTATAGTCAGCAAATAGAGGATGAGTTCATAAGAGTGTTGCTGACATTTCTGATTTTGTTAGTGTTGAAAAGTTCTTGATGTGATTCTCATTTTGCAGGAAACTCAAGGTGGGTTCATGCAATGCAGTGGTCAGGCCAAAAGGCGTTTGGAACATCTCCTACAGTGAAATTTGTTGTTGATGGTGTAGATGCAGGGTCTTTGAACAGCTATGGACCTCTCTCTTTTCTCAAGGTTTGTTTCAGTGTTGTGTTCTTCTGCGGTGAGGCTTTGTTAATTTCACATTGGTAACTCTTTGTAATGTGATACCATGACAGGTATATGAGGCTGGGCATTTGGTTCCCATGGATCAACCAAAAGCTGCACTTGAGATGTTTAAAAGCTGGATTGGAGGGAAACTGAACACTCAAAGAGATAATTAATCTATGTAGTCTTGTCAGAACCAAACACATGAATATATAGTCATCAAAATCATTGTGTAAATGACTTCGGGGTATAAATAATATTTGGATTATGGTATTTATATTTTTTTTTTCGAAACAATTCTTGAACTCTGTACTCGTATTAATGATTTGTGCAATGTGCACCATCCTCATTATTGTTTCATGCAAGAAAAATGTCGACAAATCATTAGACTTACGTAGTATAAAACTTATATAGTGTTATCCTATGTGAATGATGCGGGAACCACTGTTTTGCAACATTGTAAGATGGCTGTAAAAGTGGTGAAAATCTAAAAACAACAAAATGAACTGGACCATTTCTATAAGAATAACAAAAAATACATTCAACATTATTGGCAATTCATAACTCACTTGCAGAGTGGAAGGATGGAATATAATAAATTAGACAATAAGGAAAGTGTGTAAAAGAAAAAAAAAGGAACTAATTTGAGGAAAGTTTAGCGTAGAGTGGGCGTGTCTTGCACATGGCTTGGAGAGGAATTAACCTTGACAAAGTGATCCAATTGTTCTCCCTCATATCAAGCTTTTCCTCACTCACTCTTTTCCAATCGAAGCACTGAATCAACAATCCCAAGGTGTAGCTCACACTCTGCATGGCCATGGCTTCTCCTGGGCAAGCCCTTCTTCCCATCCCAAAAGCCACCAACTTTTTGTCCTCTCCTTCCACATCAAACCTCTCTGGTTTAAAGCAAGTCGCTTCATCCCACATCTCAGGATCTCTCTGCATCGCCCACCCATTGATGATCACCGCCGTGTCCCGAGGCACATTGAATCCTTCCACACTGATATCCTCCGAAGTAACATGCGGTATCAACACTGGAGCTGGCGGATACAACCTTAGTGTCTCAAGTATGATCTTCCTAAGATAAGGAAGTCTTGGGAGGTCTGACTCATTCAGCAACCGATCTTCTCCCACCACTCTCTTCAACTCCTCTCTCGCCTTCTCCAACACCTCTGGCTTATTCAACAGATTCGACAACGACCACTCCAGGGTTCCCGTCGACGAGTCTGTTCCCCCAAAGAGCATCGCCTGTGGAACAATGCACACAGAGTTAACACAACAAAGAGAGAGTGTTTTTTATGTGATGATGATGAGAGTATAAAATGATGAATGCGTTACCAGAGCAAGGCCTTTGATGATCTGGTCGGTGTAATACTGAGGCTGAGTCTCTTGGAGTTTGAGGAGATGGTCGATCATGGAGTTCTCACGATTATCCCTGTTGCTGCGGTTCTCGTCAATGATCTTGTTCAGGATGGCATCGTACCTCTTGCTGATACTCTTCAGACGCTTCTCCACATTCTGGAAATCGAACCACCTGAGGAAAGGCAGGTAATCGGCCTTGTTAGCCAGGCCCATGAGTTGCAGCATCTCCGCCACCGTCTCTCTGAACTCCCTGGCTTCCTCCGCGTTCTTCATGTCGGTCTCCTCCCCGTAAAACCTCTTCCCGGATATCATCCTCATCACGTTGTTGTAGGTCAGGTCGTTGAACATCGAGGTTATCTCCACGCGAGCAAAACCCTGGCGCGACTCCCTCGCCAGCCTGTGGATCAGGCGCCTGGTCTCGTCGCTTCGGATCCCGGAGAAGGAGTGGACGCGCTGGGTGGAGAGAACGTCGAGGGCGGTGATGCGGCGGAGGTTGCGCCAGTGGTCACCGTGGGAACAGGAGCCGACGGTGGTGTTGTTGTAGAAGATGTACTTTCCGGAGAGGGAGGGGAGGCGGTTGGCCAATGCAAGGTCGTGTTTGGTGAAGCATTCTTGGAAGGCTGAGTGTGATGAGATTACGACGGCGAGACGGGAACCGAACCAGAGGGAGATGATTTTGCCGTAGTGCTTGGAGGTTCGTTGAAAGAAGCGATGGATGGGTTGTTCGAGGAGGTTGAGGTTTCCTATTATGGGCAGAGGAGTTGGCCCCGGTGGCAGATTCCGGAGTCTTCTGCTTCCCAACAGGAACTTGAGAGTGAAAACTATGAATAGAAGGGAAAGCAGAAAGTAAGAGAAGAGCAGCATCAAAGAAGACACTCCCATGATTGATGTTGTTATGGAAGATAGAGAACTAAGTGTGTTGATGAGTGATGAATGAAGAAGAAGGTGGCATGGCATCACCTTTATATAGCATGCATGTTATGTAATAACAGTATGTTGTTAGAGAAATGGCTGCTGAGAGCTGAGTAGTTGGACTTGGACTAGTTGGTGTGCCCACAGAATCATCTAATGCATTAAAAGAAAAGAATGTTTATGTATAGAAAGTAGAAGTGGTTTTAAGAATTTCCTTTAAATATTATGAAATAAAGAATTTTTGCATGAAACTCTGGGTGATGAAGTAGTAGATGGTGTTATGATGGTCATGGTGTGTCATTGTTGAATGGGATAGCTTCATTCCATATAAGTCTACCAACACCAAGAAATTCCAAGGGATATTGATATTATAAATCGACATTCTAGATTATTTGTAACAGAACAATAAAAATTCTATGTTGTCGTGCTTTCTGTAATAATTTAATGTTCTGGGTGGCTGTTGTGATGGAAAAATGAAGCAGCCACCCTCTGTACAGTTCTCTTTGACTCTGATGGATCCGATCTGGTTTGAAGATGCTCCCATATATTTTAAATTTGACCGTGCTAGATATATCTTGTTGCCATGAATTTTTATTTATTTAATGTTTTAATCAGCCATCATTGATTTATGTTTTAAATTTTAGAACATCAATAAACTTAACACAAAATTATGACAAATATTATACTATTTCTTGTGTAGCTTTTACTTTCACATAACATGATGGGCAAAATATCAAAGAATATATAAATTCTCAATTTCAATATTCAATTCCTAATGAATCATAGATGGCTTGATTATAACTAGTAATTTATTTTTGTAAAATGAACGAGATAACTTTATGTGTGTATACATAACAAAAGGTATAATACTAAATTATAAATTATATTATAATTAAAATTTGTAACGAATAAATTGTTTATTATAAATATGTATACTTACAATTTTAGAGTGAACTATTTCTAATATTACAAAAAAGAAATTAAAATTTAATTTAAAAGAAAAAATAAATAATTATGAGACACGAGATAAAAGTTTTTGCAAAATTTTAACTCAATTTAGTTCTAACTTTATAAATGCATGAATTTAGCTATTTTAATAAGATTTTTTTAAGTTTATTTGACGTTTCAAATGCATCTCTGAGCTAATATTGAAACAAAAATGTATCAAATGGTGTAAAGAACTCAACGGTTATGTTAAAATGACTAAATCTATAAATTTTTAAAGTTAGGAACTAAATTAAACCAAAATGTTAAAGATAGACTAATTCTAATTTTCTCTAAAAGTTAAGAGAAAAGAAAATATATTTAACCCAATTATTTTAAAAAAAATTATACTAATATGTATCCAAGCTAACAAATATATATAAATATATATATATATATATATATATATATATATATATATATGGATTCAAATTTATTGATGTTAATTACTAATTAATATTTTTTTTAAACTTAACTAAAGAAACTATTATCATCAAAATATTAGTTTTCGTTTGGATTCTTAATTCCTCATAATCATACTCTATAAATCATAACTTGTAGAAAAATGATTTTTTAACTATTAAATTTTGACAATTTTTATTTACAATCTTAGATGTCATCTTCAAAGTGGTTTTTTATTTTTTTTATTTTTTTATATTTCAAATCTACTTAAAGTATTCAAATTTAGGTTGTAAGAAAAAATTGTTAAAATTTAGTTGTTTATCCAAAAAGAAAATAGTTTATTAGCGATTTAATATTTGGCTACTACAAAAAAATATCTCTAATTATCAATGGACACAGTTTGTTGATAATAGAAAGAATAATTTGTAATTTAATTTACTAACAAATTACTTAAGGTAAAAAGTTCATCAACAAATAAGTTATACTAGATTTTATCTCTCTTCTCATTCCACCATCGTCATCACGTCGTCTGTCACTTTAGCTTCTTCTCCTCTTTTTCCTTTTTCTCGAACTCCGATCACCACCGTCATTGTGTTTTTCGACATTCGGAAGTCCACAACCTTCACTAGATGTTGACATCCGAAAGCATCTTTTATCGAAAGTCGACATCCAAAAACACCTTTTGGGTGAGATTTGCTTATTTTCGTCAAATGGTCAAATTTGTAATATTTTTGGAATTCGAAATTTGTTTAGGTGCAAAAAAAATCTTGGAGATGCAAGAAGAAACTTCCTTTTCAAAAATATAGTTTTAAAACGAGTTTTTCATAACAAATTTCTCACTACATCCACCATTTTACCTTTTTTCTCTTATTTTTTCACATGGATGACAATGTAGGCTAGCTTAGCTCATTTAGGCCCGACCCACAATAAATCCGTACAATACGGATTAGGGCTACCTCACCACCTTACAATACAAAATGGGTTGAAAAATGTGGCCCACCTAGTATTCGTTACGGCCTATGGACTTGCCGGCATTTCTACTACATCATAATTTTTTATTTTTTTTATGCACTTGAACATGCATTCACTGGTTCATTATATCAACTTTTTAATGTATTGCACTATGAATTAGATGGTCCAATAATTTTTCTATGTACTAAAGACCGGTCCAGCAGATATGTTCACATTCATTTCCAAGAGCAACATGACAACAGCAACAACAACAATAACAATGTGACCGAATATAGTAAGAGAGGGTACTTTAGTCTTTTTACTTTTAGTAAGGGGTGTAATGAGTATGTGATTCTTCGAAGTTCTGGGTCGTAATGGGAATTGGGGCAAGCTTAGATAGGAAACTGAAGCCCATTGGTTGTTATGTTTAACTTTTTGTTTTTTATTTATTTATTTATTTATATTGTATTGATGGATTATCATGTTGGAACCTAAAGCTTGAATATTGACTAAGGGTTAATGTAAAAAATTCAGACTTCCCAAAATATAAAAAATATAATTTGTGGAGGGTCGGAAAGCTCAAATTCAATATTAATACATTTAATATATAATTATAAGAATATCTAAATTTACGAAGCACAATCAATAAACACTTTATAACAAAACTTAACAACTGAATCTCAGTTACAATTCTATTTTTCTTAAAGGTAAAATTGTATATCCAAAATTCCAGCATTACTAAACAACATAACCTCCAAAATTCTAAATAAAAATATAATATAGCATAATAAACATAATTTAAATTATAAACTCTAATCTAATATAACTTAATATCCAAAAAAACTAAAACATCATCTAACATAATATTAACTTAAATTCTAAATGACAACTTTGAATATATAGAAAAATTTAAATTCCAATTAAAATTCTCAAAATACATAAACAAAACTTACATTTTAAATAATGTAAAAATATACAAATACTATAAAGTAGAAAATGGTGAGGAAATGCAAAAAGGAAGAGAAAGTGAACCAAGAAAACGTTTGACAAATGCAGCAAGTGAAAAAAAAAATGTAACCAAAGAAGTGACAATAGCAGGGGGTGGTGTAACAATAACAACAACCAAATCTGTAGCAAAAGGTTGTGACAATGAAAGAGAAGAAGAAAATTATGCAGTTTATGCTAATTAAAAGCCACACGACAACAATTTTACTTACAGTTCTTGTCATTCCGTACATTTGACAACGGTTCAAGAGTTTTACTGTTACTGTTTTGCACTTTTGTGAATAAAGTCTTCGCTTGTTTTTTTCTAATTCACTATAATTAACCACGAATCGATACAGTAAAACTCAATGTACTAACAAAATATTATGTATTTGTTTTAGTTCAATTTCTCTGCTAAGTATTATTTTATCTTATACTTTAAAAATATGATTAAATATGTTTTTGTCTCTTCATTTTTATTCAATTTTAGAGTTAGTCAATTTCGAAACTTCGAATCAATTTAGTCCTTTATCTTTTAAAATATATGGATTTAGTCATTTTAATCAAATTTTGCTAAGTTTATTTGACATTTCAACCGCGTTTTATAATAGTATTTGACTTAACATTAAAGCAAAAATGTGTCAAATAATATAAACAATTCAAATATACAATCCTCAAATATACAATCTATCAAAATTTGATTAAAATGACTAAATTCACGTATTTCGAAAGATGAATAACTAAATTTGTTCAAAGTTTTGAAATGAACTAATTCCAAAATTCACTGAAAGTTAAAGGACCAAAAACATATTTAATCCTTAAAAATATACTAATTTTATATTTTAAAAATATTTTTAATATATTTTAAAATCTTTAAAATTAATGTATTTTGAAGGCACAACAAAAATAACGTAGAGAAACTCATTAAAAAAATCCAAATTCATTTTTTTTACAAAATTTTCTGTAAAATTATCATAAAAGACATTGTCTACTTATTTAACTAGTGAAAACAAAATTAAGATGATTTTATTTATCATTAATAATATTTCCATTATTGTAATAAGAATGAAAATATAAAAACTATTGATTATGATAACTTATAATTAGTTTTTTTTTTCTCATAGTCGCTGAGTGTATTTTCTCATAAGTCTCGGAGACGGTAATCAAATTAATCAAAACAAACTTTAAAAGATAAAATTGTTTGTAGTCATTGCCTAATGAACTATGTGTGAAAATGTTTGGATTATTGTTGTATATATAGATTCAAACATGAACCTTAAAACATACATACATGCATATATATATATATATATATATATATATATATATATATATATATATATATATATATATATATATATATATATATATATCACAAAGTTAACTCATGAAACACTTTCTAACATCGAGTTCGAGTCCAAAGCAAAAACAATGAAGACATAGAAATCATAGGCTGTGTTTTCTATGATAAATTTCCAAATTTGAGTTGTTTTAGTTTATTTAACTTTGCCTTTTTAAACACTTTATTTAGATAAATCAATCCAAAAGTCTTTATTTTTAAATTCTTAATTTAGACAAAGTAATATAATTTCTATCACACAAAAACATAATATATTAAAAATTAAATTTCAAAGAAATGAAACACACATTTTTTTAAAAATTCTAATGCATTCTTGAATTCTATACAAAACCTATATCTGTATACTAAAAACCACTTTAAATTTTCTTAAGAAAGAGTAAATGATCGTTCTGGAATTCTTTATCCAAACCCAATATTAGATAATTTTGTAAGTTATCTACTCATCCATAAAACTATATAATACTATCCAATAAGAAAATTTTTTAAAACTGAATTAAAATAAGGGTTAAATATGTTTTTGGTCCCTAGTGAAATTTGGAATTAGTGCCTCTTTAAAATTTTTGACCAATTTAGTTTTTCATCTTTAAAAATACGTGAATTTAGTCTTTTTAATCAAATTTTGTTAAGTTTATCTAACGTTTTCAGTGCATTTCATGATATTATTTGAATTGTTTAAACCGTTTGACACATTTTTGCTTCAACGTTAATTCAAATATTATCATAAAATGTGTTTAAAATGTCAAATAAACTTAACAAAATTTGGTAAAAAGGACTAAATCCACATGTTTCTAAAGATGAAGGACTAAATTGGTATAAAGTTTCAAAGAGAAACTAATTCTAAAATTCACCAAAACTAGGGACCAAAAACATATTTAACTCTTAATATAATGAATCATGTAACTAATAAACCATTTCAACTAAACAAGGTTCTTATGAACATAAAGCAAATATTTTTTTTAGAAAAAATCAAATCCTATTAGCTAGACTGAGTGTGGCTGAAGCAAACCTGGTTGATTGCAGTATACAGTGGGAAATGTAGTCGTAAGTAAGTGTTTGTGATGAAGAATATTTGTATGCATGTGCATGCACTCGAGTGATGAAGCATGTGCACGAGTACTTTATATAGCCCCAGCTACTACATATCTATCTTACTCTATCAACTTTAATCTAGCAACCCTCTTAATTATGCATCATATTTATCACATTCAAACTTTGACTAAATTAAATAATATATTGATTTTTATGTATAGTTTTTGAATGATGTATATACAACAAAAATAAACAAAAATCACACTCACAAGGGAACAAGTTTCATCACCCATGACTCCAAATTCAAAGTCAAAGACTCATGGTGTGTTTGATGCTTATTTTGAATCTTTATTATTGATCAAACCCTGACAAGACAAAAATAATTGAACATAGTCAGAAAGTGCAACTATTATTTCTTCTGGAGAAAAAAAAAACTTCTCTATCAAATATTAATCCAAATTTATATATACCAAATTTTACATGTAAAAGAATTGTATTGTAAGCCCGTGTCAATATTTATGCAATATAATCATTCGATATTTGTTTGAATTTAAATTTTTTTCATACAATAATTTAGTTATATTAGCCAACTACTGCGTTGTAATAATTTACGTTTACAGTGAGAAAATGAATTTATCTTTAAATATATAATTTAGTTAGTTTGCATATTTTACTTTTTAATTAAAATTCTATTCTATTAATTTTTTTTATCAGTCATGTAATATTTTTTTATTGGTCAGTCATGTAATAATATTTATATGGTTTACTAGTTTTTTTTTTCTTAAGTCGTTTTCGTCTCATTATTTTCAATATTTTTAATTTGGTTTTATTTTTTTTTATTTTGAAACATATCGATATAATTTTGTTTGTCAACATTATGGTGACATGTGCAATTCGTTTTGTATTCCAAATATGAAACTATTACGTAACTTCCATCTCTCTCTATACAGAGACAATTAAATTGCAATAGAAGAAGATATCATATGATAATACTATTTTCTCCTCGAAGTATAAATAACTTGTTGCATAACTCTTTTTTTTTTTTGTATTTATAAAATAAATGGTTCTAGTAATTAGGATAAATACGACTAATATGAAATTCATAGTTTGAATATATAGTAGGTAGTAACATTTTCCGTACATGATTGATGAAAAATAAATTAGTGAGAAGTGATTGTGACATGAATAATTTAGTTGAATTAAATGTTGTTTTTCTTTGTTTCACAAATGGCTGCGGAGCTAGGGTAGTTGGTACCATAAAGGCATAGTCTTGAATTCATTAAGGTGAACATGAAACTAAACTCTTCTGGGTCTAACGTATGACGTTGAAGTTACGAGAAAAAAAAAAAAACTAGTCAAAAACACTTTTGTATGTCTTTCTGGAACGGATTAGCCTCCTCAACTCATGCTGCAATACCATATATATGCTAACATTCTAGATTGTCAATAATAAAAATAAATAAAAAAATAAAAATTCTAAGATGTGGTGCTGCAACTCGATCTTCTTCTTGTATCTGTAGGAAATGAAAGAGCCGCTTTCTGCACAGATTCTGCAGGATTCTCGCCAGATATATACATTTTTACTTATTTTAAGGTTGGGTCAAGTTGCCGCAATAGTACTGTTCCGAAGTTTCTTCTAATTCAAACCAGCTTAATTGCAATGTCAATTTCAATTACACCAACAGTTACATTAATTTCATCACAATGTCCTGAATAATGAAACTTCAACGCTGTTATATCTCATTTTTAAACAAAATAAAAAATTCATTTTAATTTCTATTCTGGTGTTGATTCATAATTGTGTATGATATACAAAAGAAAAATTGAATTCAACGTGTCATTTTTACAAAATCCGGAGATAAAACCTCCATTAAATGTGTTCCTTGTTATATCAGTTTTTCCTAATCTCAAAAAATTAGTTATAATCCATGTAAATTAAAAGGGTATAGGAATCACAATTAGCCAGTCCTGTTAATTTCATCCGTCCTTCATGTTCGAGGATAAGATCAGAATGTTAACAAAAGTTACAAGACCAATCTATTAATTTTTTTTAATCATGAATAAATATATATATATATATATATATATATATATATATATATATATATATATATTTTATATTTTATTGAATCTTGGACTCAAATCAGTTTTGACCTTCATTTGAGTTGACATATTTTAAGTTTTAATTCGGAACAATCTTTTTCGACTTTTAACGGTTTGTCTTGACTTTTATCACTTTAGAAACTTTGTTTTCTGTTATTTTTCTTACAATTTTTAATTTTTAATTGATAGATAATTTTTTATGGATAATTATTTCTTATAAAATTATAAAATTTATAATATTTCTTACAAAATTTTTTATGTAATTTTGTAAAAGTATTTTGCAAAAAAATGAATAATAGCGAATTCTTGCAAATTATTATTCAGAATAAAATTTACAAATATTTTTAAGAAAAACTTAAAATAAAGTGATAGAAAATATATGTTTTTTAAATAGTGAAAAATAGTTAATATATATTAATTTTGTAAAAATATTATTTTATTATTATTTTTAATAAATTTTTATGTAAAAACAAATTATATGTTTTTTAAATAGTGAAAAATAGTTAAAATATATATTAATAATGTAAAAATATTATTTTATTATTATTTTTAATAAATTTTTATGTAAAAACAAATTATATGTTTTTTAAATAGTGAAAAATAGTTAAAATATATATTAATAATGTAAAAATATTATTTTATTATTATTTTTAATAAATTTGTATGTAAAAACAAATTGATGAACTTTAAAGTATCTATATAACTAAGATGTGAACGAGCTTTGACATAAGCTTATTTAGAAACATAACTGAAATCTTTACTACTACGACATTACTTGTTATCTTTAATTAACTTCTAATTAATTAATAGTATAGATCAATACTAAAATATTCACAGAAAAACTTAAAAAAAGAACTAAAGTATTTTCATAAATTAAAACTAATTAATATACAAGTTATAAAAACGTATATGATTTTTCCAAAATAAAATTATTCACAAAAAATAATTTATCTAAACAGTTGTTAATAACAATACATATATGATTAGTTATCAATCACTTCAATTAATCTACATATATTTTTATTTTACCAACAGACAAAAACAAATTTCTATAAATTTTATTGACAATGCGTTGAACCTGATGGCTATCAGCATTAACAGAAATGAATAAATCGTTGGCTTCTTCAATTATCCGTCTAAGTTTCCATTAAAAAAAAGAACCGTCTAAACTGAACATATTTAAAATAATTAGCCAACTTGTTTCAAACAACTAAAAATGTTAACAAAATCCAAACTTAGTCAGAGAATGTGATTTGACTATTTTCTCAAAAATATTAGTTAGAAAAAAAAAATTATGCGCCGAAATCATCTTATCATAATTTTTTTTAATCATCTGTCTCATAACGTGCCAATTTCCATTCATTAGAGAAATTTAATAAATACATTAATTTTCACTTTTTATTACATCAATCAAATCAATTATAATATTTTTACTCATTTTCTGTTTATTTGCACAATATTATTTCATTAATCTAAATAACTTCATATTTAATTCTTTTTCCCTTTATTATTTTTCTCTCACTCTCCCAGTATCCACTCCTTACTTTAAACATATACCAAGTTTAGTTTATCTTTTAAATGAGAGGTATCATTCTTTCCCCGATCCAAAATTAAATATAAATATTAAAATTTAAATCATAAATTTTAATTTTAGAAACAATTATTTTAACAACAAACATATATATATATATATATATATATATATATATATATAAAAAATATTAACGTCCCTTCTACTTTTAAGATATAATAATTGTTTTGAAAAACAGACTTAAGAATAGATTTAAAAAAAAAAAACTTATCTCTTATGTCTTCAATCAGAAACTGTCAAGTCAATTAAAAATATGACATAAATTTTTTATTCTTCTTACTAATATTTGATATAACTTCTGTTTTATAGTTTCCCACCTGTCACTAGGAGAACCAGCCACTTGAAAAACTACACGACAAAATTAACATTAATGAAAAACTCAAGAACAATACTTTAGTGCTCTTGTGTTCGAATAGAAAAAGAAAAGTAGAAAGTGTACTTAAAGAAAAAGAAAATGAAAAAGATAAAAGAGACAGTAATCAATTTGATTAATGTAATTAAATATTTTTCACATATTAATATAATTAAAAAATATTTATAAAATTATATTTTAAAATAATAATAATATATTAAAATAAATTACTTTAGTTATTTACAATTATTTACTTAAAAACATAATTATTAATAAAATATTAACAACTATAATCAATTATTATTTATAATCGATTACATAACTTCCGCGGCAAATTTTCGTGTTCATGCTGGAAAATTTAAAACTAATATTTTTTTTCTTTTTTTAGTTCACTTTTTCTTCAATTTGTTTCTACAGTACATCATACTTTTCCGTGTAGAAACAAATTCATTCATTACCTTAAAAAAATCTTTATATAGCATCAGACGGAGCTTACTTTTTTTGAATTTTATAAGAAAAAAATGAATAACATATTTGAACTAAGTTAAAAACTTTTATTGAATGACTAATCAACGAATTTAAAACGAGTTTCTTGAAAAGTGACATATTTGTCTAGAAAAGAAAGGGAAGAAAGAGTCATAGTTGACTTTTGGTACACTGAGACATGAATGTTTGAAATTTAATTGGTAGGTGGTGATGGATAACTTTTAAGAGGTAGCTTCAGTTCATGATGTCACTGTTATATGTTTCATTTTCAATTCAGATAATCACATCTAAATAAAGAATACTATTTTTCATCTATTTCACTCAGATATTTCTTTCTGCTAAATAAAACATAGTTTGATTTCACACGCAACCTCGTGGAACTCAAATTTCATTATCTCAAGACTTAATTAATTTTGTTCCTAATTGGTTAGGTAGGTTCATTTTGGTCTCTTGGTTTAATTTAGTTTTCTAAAATGTTTAATTTGGTCCTTGTCGTTAAGTCAACTTTAATACCATCTCCTTGATTTGCTACGTGTCATTTTGTGGAATTTTTAATTTTTTTAAATTTTTTTTTAATTTTTTTTTAAATAAACTGCCACATGTCACTTTTTGGTTGTGACACGTGTCAATTTGAGATTTTTTTATTTAAAAAATGTACTGCCACATGGCAAGTCACGATTGTGCCACGTGTCAAGCTAACATTGATTGTTTTCAATTTAGTCTCTCTATTTACAATTTTGATTCAATTTAGTCCCCCAATTTTTTAAAATGATTCAATTTTGTCCTCTCTAATTTGATACCAAATTAGTAATTAAGCTTAATTACAACTTATATATACATATTAAAATA
>Ga0214542_1010132_pt1 | contig 14001 bp, 2 predicted proteins | sample CNSS1metaG_FD_160096 | JGI IMG/M metagenome (GOLD analysis project Ga0214542, IMG submission 160096) | Root nodule microbial communities from cowpea collected in UCLA plant growth center, Los Angeles, California, USA - CNSS1 | ecosystem: Host-associated > Plants > Roots > Nodule | place: USA...
AAATTGAGAAAGAATTTGAAAGAGCTTGGATTGAGACACGCAGAGCACTGTCGTTCCACTAGTCCAGTCGATTGGAGCATCATGCTGATAACGTGTTATGAAACAAAGCGAATAACAGAGAGAATAATAGAGAATAATAAATATAGATATTAGAGAAGGAACAATAAAGAATAACAAATGAGAGAATATGGAGCACTTCATTTGTGTATTATTGATAGGACGAGTCCTATTTATACATATAACATGTAAGCCATAAAGGAAACAAATCAACTTAATTAATACAAATATTTACATAAAGAGTAATGAATCATATAAGTTATCAATCATGTGAGTAAATGTATCAAATCAATGGACAATCATTAATTCATAAAAATAAATTTATATTTTATTTTTAATTTTTAATTTTTTGTTGCATCACCTTTTCACCCTAAATTAAACCTAACTAAAAGTTAATATAATTAAAAGTTGTAATAATAATATGTTGTCACTCTATTTCATTAAATTAAACATCGATATAATTATTATTAAAAATTAATACAAAAATGGAATACCACAGCACTATTCAATTAAAAATTAATATAATTAAATTTTTTCTTTATTTTCAGCCATGTTTTGGATATACACCAAATATTTATTTTACCTCTATATTCTCATTTTTATTTTGTTCGTATCTCCTTACTTTATTGCTTCACTATAAAAATATATAAAAATCAAATAAATTAATTTGATATAAAATAATTGATTTTAAAAATAAACAATAAAACACATCTCTAATTAAAAGTTAATTATAATATAACATATTATATATTTTAAAAGTAATAACAAATTATTAGACTATTTAATGTTATATTATATTTTTAATTTTATATTATAATTAATATTTTAATATTTATTGTTTTAAATAAAATTTTTTATTTGTTTTTTTAAGTTTTATATTTAATAAGACTTTAATTTGTTATTAAAAAAATTCAAGATATAAATTTGTAGCTTTATAGTCCATAATTTAAAAAAAAATATAAAAGTGATCTCAAATTAAAAAAAAATAAAATTTATACAATATAATGATAATTATATAATAAATCGTACATAAGTTTAAATTTAAATTGAAAAAAAATAATTTAAATTTTAAATTCAAATGGAAAGTAATAATGCAAATGAAAAAATATGTAAAATCTTTTTATAAAAATCAGAATTTAATAAAACATTAAATTACTCCACTAAAAACTTGTTCAGAATCTGCCTCTATCTCCCCTATCTTCTTTCATTTTTCTGGACTCTTTCCCGCAAAGAAGAACGCTTACAGCAACGTATAAACTCACCACCCTATCAGCTCCGCATCCCACGACCGGGCCGTGTCTTCTCCGTCGCGTCCGACAACAGCGCCGTGTCTGGCCCAAAGAAGGGTGTCCGACACCGTGTCTTGGACGCTCCCGTTGAGTGTCTGTGTCCGCACCTCGTCGGAAGCGGGGAAGCGCAGCCTCCGAGCCGTGTTGGAGCTTCATTACCAAAAAGGTTCTATCTTTTCACCACGCTTGTCTCGAAGTTTGGATTGATTTTTTTTTGGGGTTTTCTCGTTCTTATCAGTAGCAGATTTTAAGGTTAGTTCGAAAGGGTTTTAGCAGTCCCATTTGGAGGACGAACAGGACATATACGAGGTTGTTCTTTTTTATTGTTTAAAAGATGCCAGCTTTGATTTCATCTAGGTTTCTTCTGCTTGTTGGGGAGTCACTCCACTTGAGAAGGGCTCTGGCCACTTCTAGGTCTGTTTTATTGCACACTAGTGTGACGTGTATGAGCCAGGTGGAACCTAATCATGGTTCCCTCACCCTCTCTAGCATAGGTTTCCAAACTGAAACGAAAGCTGAGAACAGAAGCAAGTCTAATAAGGTTAAGCCATTTGGTTCACCCTCTGAGAATCTCAAGAGCAAAGGAAAGCCCTTTGACATTAATGAGAAGAAGAAGAAAGCCATTAGGGTTGTAGAAAAACAGCAAATAGAGTTTGCCCCTTTTGCTGCAAAGTCATTTTCAGAACTTGGGCTCCCACATGTGTTGATTGAGAGGTTAGAGAAGGAGGGTTTTACTGTTCCGACCGAAGTTCAGTCTGCTGCAGTTCCCACCATTCTGAACAACCATGATGTCATAATTCAGTCTTACACTGGTTCAGGGAAGACACTAGCTTACCTGCTTCCTCTTCTCTCGGTTGTTGGACCGCTGAGGGGGAAAGGTGATGATGGTGGTGATGAGAATGGGAAGAAGTTGGGAATTGAAGCAGTGATTGTTGCTCCTTCTAGAGAGCTTGGAATGCAGATAGTGAGGGAGTTTGAGAAGGTGCTAGGAATGGATAACAAGAGAGTGGTTCAGCAGCTTGTGGGGGGTGCCAACCGAACCAGGCAGGAAGATGCTCTCAAGAAAAACAAACCTGCAATTGTTGTCGGCACACCTGGTAGGATAGCAGAGCTAAGTGCATCTGGGAAACTTCGCACTCATGGATGTCGATATTTGGTGTTGGATGAAGTTGATGAACTCTTGTCCTTCAATTTCCGGGAAGATATGCACCGGATATTGGAGCATGTAGGGAGGAGATCAAGTGCAGACCCAAGCTCAAATTCTGCAAAGAATGAGCGTCAGTTGATCATGGTTTCTGCAACTGTGCCCTTTTCTGTTGTGAGGGCTGCTAGAAGCTGGGGTTGTGACCCTCTTCTAGTCCAAGCTAAGAAAATTGTCCCACTTGAAACTTTCTCTCCCTCTGAGCCTGTCAGTTTATCCCGGTCTTCTTTGCCGAGCTCAGCTATGCCGTCTCAAGCAGCAGTAGAGAGTCTGCCACCTGCGCTGAAACACTATTACTGTGTGACAAGGTTGCAGCACAAAGTTGATGTGTTGAGAAGGTGTATTCATGCACTGGATGCCAAATTTGTGATAGCTTTCATGAACCACACTAAACAGCTAAAGGATGTTGTCTTCAAGCTGGAGGCCCGTGGGATGACAGCTGTGGAGTTACATGGGGATCTAGGGAAGCTTGCAAGGTCAACAACCCTGAAGAAATTCAAGAACGGTGAGGTGAGAGTTCTGGTAACGAATGAATTGTCTGCAAGGGGGTTGGATGTGGCAGAATGTGATCTTGTGGTTAATCTTGACTTGCCAACAGATTCAATTCATTATGCACATCGGGCTGGCCGAACTGGTCGGCTTGGTAGGAATGGTACAGTGCTAACCATATGTGAAGAACCAGAAGTGTTTGTTGTGAGGAAATTGCAGAAGCAGCTGGGAATTCCAATTGCGTCCTGTGATTTTTCAGAGGGGAAACTACTTGTCACTGAAGAAGAGAAAACAGTAAGCACTTCTACAAGTTGATGTGTTATATTTTACAACTTATTTAGTCAGTGATGCAGTTTCCATGTTCCATGTTTAATTCTTCATATTGCTTCTTACCTATTGTACTTATTGACAACTTATACATGAGTACACGTCAAAAGCTTCCTGGTATTTTGCATTTGAAGTTGAGCATACTGATAAGGGTAGCTGATATCTGTTTCACATAACCACTTATTGATACAATTAGTTATCACTGTACTGGATTTTGAGTTTTTGCCTTTATGTTTATGAACAACATAGACACAGATTAATTTGGAAAACATGATTTCTGTAAAATCAGTTTTTTTCTTTTTCCAGTTTTTATGAATGAAAAACATCTGTCACAGAAAATTACTCCTTTGGTAAGCAGAAGAAAAGTGGCAAGAATAGCAATTAACTGTTTTCCTTTTGAGAGAAAAAAAAAATTGACATGAAAGTAGAACTAGAAGGAATGATAGGAGGGTTATTTTGGTTTCTGGAATCAGAATAAAAGAAAATGAAACTTTATTAAGAGAACTCCAATTAATGTGGTGTTAGCCTTGGAGGCTCTTTCTTCCAACACAGGTGGAATTTCGTCCAGCACTGCCAAAATTTGAAATGATCAAAGCATTTTTTAAATTTATTACACTCACAAAAATTGTATCCCTTTATGATCATGAAACAAATTTAGCACTATTAAAAAGATTTAACACCCCTGCGAAAAGACCACTTTGAAATGAGATTTATCATTACTAAATAAACATTTTGATAATGGTTTATGATACATTTCCGAATGAATATGTAATGTTCTCTTCCTTTATAATGACTCCAACTATTCTATCAATCTTTTCCACCGCTTCCTTTCCCCATAGCAGTGAACCAACTCACAATTACTACACAATTCTCACAGTTTCAGAATTATTATGCTTACTTTTACTATCGAAAGAAAGGGTTTTTATAACCCAAAATTACAATAGATTTGCTATAACATGGAAAATTTAAGAGTTAAAAACCCTAATCTAAGAAGGGGTTATAACATGACCTTACTATTATTTTGAAATGAGATTTATAGACTTTTCCAAATTGTGTTGAATTCATTATAAAATGGTTCTTTTTAGAAAGGTGTTGAATTTGTTTCGTTATGCTCTTCCTCTGGAAGTCTCATCTATCTATTTCGGAAATACCATTCCATGTAGATTTCTAAAATCTTCTGCGATTAATTCTAAACATTTATGAAGAACTCATTTCTTAATGACAATTTTCATTATAGGATGTTCTTGAATGATAACAGTGTTTGTTTTGAAAAAATGTTAGAATTAGTTTTTTTTGAAAGGATTTTTTTTTTTTTTTTTTGTGAGGACGTAAGGAGGTTTAAAAAGCTCTAAAGGGCATTGTGTATATTATTCTTTATCAATGCAATTGTTTTTATGGTTTTTCTTCCTTTACTTCCATTTTGTTTTCTTTTACTGAGTAATATGCAAAATAACCAACATATTTTTAAATTTGAATGTTTTGAAACAGAAATTAAAAGAAATAACAATGCAAGGAAGCTTGAATTTTTTTTGTTGTAATATAAGGAAATGGTGCTTAATACACATTAATGTGGATTTTAAAAATGGTTCAAATTTTAATGTAGTAAACATATTCTTATGCTCTTACAAATATCACCATCTCTTATGTCATGCTCTATTAAACTCCATAATTTTAATGACGCTTAGATTTTGCTACTTGCACCCCCATAAACTTTAATATGACCATTCTACCTTTCCTCATGGTGATTTTAGACTTCTTGTCTCAAAATTCTTTTCGAACAAAAAATTTTAGAACATGATTTCCAAAACAGGATTTTTGTAATTAAATTTCCAGAATATGAGATACTTTCTTAAATGAGTTTTCTGAAACAAAATTTTCAAAACATATAACATGTTATTTGGAATAGGATTCCTGGAATAAAATTCTGAAAACAAACCTTCCAGAACATAGAAGAGATGCTTTCCAAAACAAATTTTTCACCAAACCTAGAGTTTTAATCTCTCGGATTCTTCTTCTTTTTCTTCTAAAAAAATTACAATGGAAAATGAAGGTGTAGTGAAGAAGAAGACACAGTAGCAGCAATTTATATAGTTGCGGCAGCAGCGTGGTGTAGTAATGGAAGGTATTTTAATCCTTTTGTTAGTCTATAAGGGTGCAAATTGTAATCATGGGAGTGCGGAAGAAAAAGCCCCATTCTATTGATTGAGAGCAGATTTCATTTGGATTATTTAAGAACAAATTTCATTTGGGCTATTCTAAACCAAATAGCTAATAAAATCGTTGTTATCCACACCCGCTTTAATTTCTCCACTCCCCTGTTTGGAACATTTTGAAATATCCAAACTAGTAGTCTTCCTTCTCACATTCACCCTCCCCAACACTACGCTAATTTATTTATTATTCTCTAAAATTCATCTAGGTCTTATATATATATATATATATATATATATATATATATATATATATATATATATTATATATATATATATATATATATATATATATATATATATATATATATATATATAGATATATATATATATATATATATTCACTTTTTAACCTATCCTAAAAAAAACTAGTTATGTATTATAATTAACTTTTATACAATATAAAAAATTATTCTTTTAATGTATTTAAAGAAATTGAATCAAACCACAAATGTTAGTAAGTTTTCATAGGGAACATATCACTTTTAGGAAGATAGTATAATGATGAAATTGGATGGTTGTCATAAGAACTTAGTTTCTCAATTATAACATGTTCTTTATTAATAAGTAAAACAAAATTTTCTTAGATTATTTACATTATATTGAAAATAATTATGAGTCTAAGTAGAAGATCTATAAATTTATTATTTTAAAATTTTGGATTAAAGGTGATGTTGGATTCATTTTGGTTATAAGCTCAAAGAAATAGTGAAAAATTATAAATGAAAGAAAGTGTATCGGGTGTTGTAATAAAATGGTAGTATAAGAAATTACTATTCGGTGTTGGAAATTCTCTAAAAAAAACTAATCAATTTTAAAGAAAGAGAAAACAAATAAAAAGAAAATTATTGAAACCACACATGCATGAATCCCATTGCATATTTATTATTTGCATACCAATATTATTGTGATCCTTCTAGAAAGTATTTGAAGATGAAGAATGTTTTTGAAAATTGAAATTTTGATTGGCCTAGCCATCAATTTATTACTTATAAAAATGGTTCCTACTCAAAAAGGGTTTTGACCAATGATAGATAACTTACATTATGACATGGGATCATGTTCATGCCTGCAACACCCATGTGCTGTCACCTTTTTTCCCTCCCAACTACCTTTTATTTATGTATGTGCCTACATTCATACTCTCTCCTTTTCAACTCCAATCCATCAAATAGAAACATTCTTCTTCTTTCAACAATAAAATAGGTTAGTATAATATTTCCAAAATTTTATATCAATTAAAAATATCATGAAATTGTTAGGAATTCAAGTGTAAGTCTAAGTTTTACACTGGTTAGAGATGAAAAAGTAGAACACTAGGATAAAGATCTATAAACTCATTGTCTTAAGATTTTGGGTCGAGAATGATGCTAATATCTTAAGTGGTTAGACTCACTCTCATTGGTGTTTGTTCTTCTAGTGAAACATTCTTTATAAATCTAACACAAATTATAATAAAAATAGTAGAAATAAATTTCATCTTACAAAATTGATTTTGTAAAATTAACTTAAATTCAATATACGATAATATCCAAATCTATTTTAGTAAGATAGGTAAATGTATTGTGTCACTCACCATGAAACTCTTTTTATTCTCACATTTGATATCAACATAAAAAGATGCGTTGAAAATCCTCATTTAAAAATATCATCAAATACTATGTATATAATAATTTTTATTTAATATTTTGTGGTCAAACCAATAATAGTTGATATTATTTTTTATTTTAATTATTTTTACTTAGATAATCACGATACTTATAATATTCATTCCAAATGATAAAATAAATTTGGTTGATGACCTCTAATAATTGATATTATTTTTATCTATAAGATTTGCGTAAGAAATGTTGTTAAGTTCAGTTCCTTAAACTACGCAACATTGGTCATAATTGTGCTTTTTTTAAAAGGAAAAAGAAAGTCAAATGAAACATTTTTTAATTGGAGAGTTAATTTTTTATTGGGCCCAAACCCAAACAGCTTGCACATGACCCACAATCTAAGGTGTGAGGGCCTCAGCTATTATAACATGTTCAGAGTTTTTCTTCATTCATGGCACATGGACTGCTCAAGCTACACCAATTAACTAAAATTTCAATACCAAAATGCAACCACACACAGATGCAAATGAATGGAATAATTTAACTTATGAACCTACTCAAATTTTTCATATCAGTTTTTCTTACAAATATTTCGTAAGAATTTATTACATCCACTCAAAAGTTTATACGAAACTATTTTTATCAAACTTTCTATGACAAATTTATAGAAAAATATCGTGGTGGAACTTGAATTAACAAGCTACTAAAATATATTATAACTCTGCATTTAACCTAAAATATACATTAATTTTTTTTAAATAATGATAAATTTCAAAGATAATAATATATTTAAAGACCAATTGTTAATCGGAGAATAATTTAGAGATTAATTTAAAAAACTGTTGATAGTTAACGTTAATAAACAATTTAGAGATCAATGATTTTAGTTACCAACTTAAAAACTAATTATAATTCTTAAAATTATTTTAATTACTAATAATCTTTAGTTTATAAATTAATATCTAAATTGAATTCTTTAATAATGATTATTTTTAATAACTAAAATGGATTATTATTCAAATATTTTTAAGAAAAAATTAAAACAACTTTGTGAGTCTTTTGCAGTTTTCTGGTTTTTGTTTACTTTTAATCAACGTGAAACTCTAATTTATACTTAACTTGAAAAGTATTTAAAAAAGTACTATTTTGTTTTTAAATAAATGCAACATTAAAAAAGTTATCCATTCTATGTGATACATGTTATGAAAATATTAAATATATCTTATTATTGAGATCAAAATTGACAATAAATCAAAACTATATAAAAAACAATAGTAAATACATTTTCGTGAAAAAGAAGAAGAAGAAGAAGAAGAAGAAGAAGAAGAAGAGATGAAGTAGCCTTTTGGTGATTTTTTTGTTTATTGATTGGTTGAAGATAGATATGGTTTGAGTGGTGAAAATGGTTATGATATTGTGTGAATGATGAGAAAAAGCAGCGAAACATGATCATAGATTACTCAGATTGATTATAAGGAATATAGATTCTCCAATTATTTGAACCTGCAACGTGCAAACTACAGAGATCTAGATCATGTACCTAGATTTCTCTATAATGTTTGTTTTTCTTCACTATTAAAATACAACAACTTTTTCTAATTCTTTAAGTTATCATTAACATATTTTTATGCATAAGTTAAATACTAAATCTGTCAATCCAATGATGAGCTAAATATGAGTATTTAAATTCTATCATTTCAACTACTTTAATGTGTAATGATTCAATTGTGTTACAGATAGATTATAGTCAAACTGGCCCTAATAAAATAATAATAATAATAATTAAATACTCATTTGTTTTAAAATAAATGTAACTTAGTTGAGAAAATTTAAATTGGATAATATTTTAAAATTTTTATTCTTAAATATTTCAGCCTTTTTAAAAAAAGAAATAGTTTTTTTATTTTATTTTGAATTTGTCTCCAAATTAATTGGTATGTCTATGTTTCCAAAGAGAAGTAATAACCCTTAAAGTTTTCCTAATAGATTATCTCAAAAGGCTACTTATTTATTATTATTCTTAATTTATGCGAAAAATAAATTAAATTACAAATATTATGGAATTGAGATAGTAATATATAAAATGATATTTTCTAACAACAATTCATAAAAAATATTAAAAAACACATATTATGACTCCATAATAGAAAAGAATAAAAATAAAATAAGTTATTATTATTACACTTAAATATAAGAAAGTTTGAAATCAAATATGTTATCGAAAATCAAAGTTTGAATAATGTACATCAACCTTAATTATTTTTATTCAGAATAAAAAATAACAAATATTTGAAGTTCATTTTTACTTTTATTAAAGAAATTAAAATGATGTTAAGGATCTAAAATGTAATGAAATGAAGAAATTATAATATGGAATTTGCATATGATGAGCCATTTGCATGAAGTTGACAATGTGATGTTCCCTACTCCAACAAGTTTTTGTTGTTTCAGAGTCTCTTTCCATGAAATTAATTAACCGCGTTGTGTGGTGAATTAGAGAAAAAATGTTGCATGAAGACATCATCACTAAAACCTAATCAGACAATTCCATAGAAAATGGATGTCCCATATGTGTTTGGCAATGACAGCTCAAGTTAGGTCCCACTCTTGCATTTTCTACCCTACTATTTCACAAAACTCAAGTAAACAATATGCTATAAGGTAGTTAGTGTAAAACTGTCATATTTTTGAGCTACGTGTCTTTACTGTTGTTTTAGTTTATTTTTTCATTTTCTTCTTAATAAAATAATAATAATAATAATAACTTTAAACGAAGAAAATATTAGAAAGAACTTGATTTAAAGTACATAAAATATTATCTCTAAAGAAAAAACGTCAATAATAAGAGATAGTAATGCGTGTTTTTCTTTCGAGATACAACAATATGTTGTATTAATCAAGTATAACAAATGATATTTGAATCTTGTGAATACTAATGTTTTGAAAAATAATATAAATCAAAAGATTAAACTCTTTTATATGAAATGTCATATTGATGTGTATTTTAATATAGATAGCAGAAAGTAAATAGTAATAAATATGATTAAAATAAAATAGTAAATAACAATAAATATGATTAAAATAAAATAATAAAATAAAGTTAAAAAAATTTCACTAATAAACAACATTTATCTATAAATTAATAGTATATAATGTAAGGACCCACTAACCCCCCTCTCCATACACTCTCCTCTTCTTCCCCAACTTCTCTCACAGAACCACACTACACCTCACTGTTCTTCCCTCCCTCTAAACAGTCGCCCGTTTCTCTCTCAAGCAAAACTCAATTTCATTTCCCTTTCTAATCACTTTTCCTCTGTTACAGCTGCTGACACCCAGAACCAGGAGAAAAACTCTTCCTCTAGCTGAGTCATCCTCCCCTTCCGCCCCTTAGGTTGAGGATTTGAGGTGCCCTTGTGTTAGAGCCTTGCTTATGGTGTTTTTCTTTTTAAGGTAAGGGAAGCTAACCGATACTTTTCCATTTGAGCTGTAAATTTATGTTTTGTATGAGATTGGTGTGCTGAATTGATGTCTTGAAAGGCTTGTGTGAGTGTATGAACATGGTTGCCTTGAATTTGTGTTCTTGCATGTGAAAAAAGTGGGATGATTTGTTATTTTCGCCTAGGCGGGCGATTCTCGCCTAAGCGAGACTATCAGAAGACTCACCTCTGATACTAAGCGAGATCTCGCCTAGGCGAGCTGGAGTCGCTTAAGCGAGATACACTCTCGTCTAAGCGAGCCAGTTTAGCCTGAGCGAGAGATCGCCCAGTTTTTAATCCTTGCCACTGTTTGATGTCTCGCCTAGGCGAGGTAGCCTCGCCTAAGCGAGATATCTTCTCGCCTGGGCCAGATTGCCTAGCTTAAGCGAGATTCACTGCAGTGGAATACATCAACTTCTGTTTTAAAGGAAAAACGACATGCTTTACTATGATTCTATGCAAGGAAGCTTTTATATGCTTGATAGGTCATTATTTATTGAATTGTGTGATGGGATTTGAAGAGTATTAGTATAGTGTGATGGTTGGAATGGAATTTCAAGGGAAATTCATGTGAGTTGTTAGAGTGTAAGGGCGTGCGGAATCCATATTGGTTGGTATCCTGAAACTCCAATAATCATTCGCGCTCAGATAGAGTAGAATGGATTATGTCGTGAGGAGTAGCAGGAGGTCCTAGTCTTTGGACTTGATCCAGTCCTAGACACGAAGGGGACTTACCCTGGGAACGGTTGGGTGATAACCCCTTGTGTCCAGACTCTGCAGAGTCTGGGAACCGTTGCAGGTGCAAGCCACCAAGAGCTCCAATGCCGCTTACACAATCCGGATATCGAGTCTAGAATTTTAAATTGTTGATTTATGTGTTATGAGTGATGTAAATGGTGATCTGCGTTATCTTTTTTTTTTCTTTCAGTTAGCTTACCTTTTTCTTTTGTTCATGTGGTTTTGCGCTCGTGGTTTCTCCTTTGCTATGATCGCCTATTGTTGGTACGAGCAGAGCCTAGTCCAGATGATGATGCCCCTCTTCAGAGCAGAAATTGACCCCCCTTACTCACGACAGTAGTAGTTTTGAATCAGACTTTTGAGGAGTCTTAGCTTGGCAAGTTATTAGGCCCCTTCTTATATTTTTGGATGACTGTACCAGATTCATGTACTGTGTATATATATAACTGCTAACTCCACTATCTGCTATGTCTGATCATGATTTAATGTTTTATTTGATAGTGTGAAAGACTATTAAATGGGATGTTACATATAATAATAGGATAATTTATTTATTCAATTTCAAAGTTATATTGAATATTTCTTAGATCTATCTCCATTTCTCAAATAAGTTGTTAATCTTGTAATATAAATTAACAATATGATTTTACATAATTAGATAATTATCGATTGTTTTAATGAAATTTTTTATATTTACTTTAGAAAATGAGATTTATTATGTGATCAAGATATTGTTGATCAAATTATGATAATGATAAATTATTCAAAAAACTGAATTTTGTTGACAAAAGGGGATAAGTTGTTCACACACATGGACATTTGTAAGAAGTTTAGGGTGGCTTGAAAGTATTTGGAACACCGAAGACTATTCATCTTGACAAATGGTTCCATGAATTTGCTTCTTCTTTTTTACGTTAGAGGATATGAGAAGGGTTTTGGATGTTGGAATTTGAAATTTATGTCCTAGTATTCGTCGTGTTTTTTTTTGGACAATAGATTTTGTCTTGACTTGCATGAAACTATCGAAAACTCAATGTTGAATTGGCATACATGGTCGTCCTTTGGAATGTTGGGAACGGAAAGTGATTTTCTCAATAACATGCAACATTAGCACGCCATTATCTATAGATGATTATACCATGAATAAGACAAAAGCTTTCTTTGCTCATGTCTTAGTTGATGTTGATTTCTAATCTGATTTCTTGATCAAATTTTGGTAGAAAGGCCAAGATTTACGCTTATTAATAATGTGGAGTATAACAAATTGTTTCTATTTTTTGCAAAATGTGAAATGATTGGTCATGATTTATGTAATTGTAGAAGATTACAACAACATACTAAGGTAAATTCTAGTGAGGAGAAAACAATTGGCGCAAAAATACAATAACATTATTGTCTTAAGGTGGTTGGTGTAGAGGATGGGACTAAGAGTTCTCTAGCTTTGGTTTTGGTGATTCATCTGGTGGTACATCTTATGAAGGTTGTGGAGCATCCTATGGTGGAGAATGTGGTGGATCCTACAATAGAGCTTGTGTTGGAGCCTATGGGGGCCTACGGCATAGGGTGGTACAACCAGTGAAGCTTATGGAGTAGCTTGTGGTGGAGCATATGATTCAATTAGTGAAGCCTATGGTGCAATATGTTGGGATGTTGCTTGCTAGCCTAAACTTATGGTGGTTAATCTTGATAATGATTGTGGTGTGAATGGATCTTCTGTGGCGATAATTTTTTTTATATTTATTTATTTAATTATTATTATTTCTACAATATACTTATAAACATTTAGAGGTAAAATTATACATTGATATATAATTATATTTAAAATATTCACACACACACACACACACACACATATATATATATATATATATATATATATAAAATAAACACACACACACACACACACACATATATATATATATATATATATATATATATATATATATATATATATACAATATTGTATGCATCTTATATCTACACTGTTTAGTACATCTTATACTTCCTAGAAGGGGAAAAATATTATTTATTTACAGTTTTTTCGTCATATGCTGGCTTTCAAACAGGTGGAGGGAAAAGGTTATGGATAAGGTTCACTTGGACTGTTGGAGGTAAATAAAAGGTAAATCCGATTTGTCCTTCGATGACAATCGGCGCATTCAGAGCAGAGAGAAAAGTAATGGTAGAGCTTCCCATTTCCTGAAATGTTACAGAATTATTCATTGCATTGGTTTGTCATGCATTTCCTGAAAAAACAACCACAATGTCGGCGAAGAAGGGATCAGGCATGTTGGGAGCAGCCATCTATGATATAGTTAAAAAAATTTGTTTTTTACACACAATCATAAAATAGGGAAGTGAGATAAATATCACAAAAAAAAACAGCATATCATAATAAAATAAAATGAAATGAAAATTCTCCCAAATCTATAAAACTAGATTTTTATTATACTTTTGTAAAGATATTCATTAATTTTGTAGTGGCTAGTCAGGATAAATGAGCTCATGGCCAACAAAGTAACTCAAGAACATCTCATCTTGAGTAATACTAACTCGTTTAAATCCCCAAGGTCATACCTCCAACTACAATAATCAAATCTTTATTTATCA